>ERZ824978.1733-NODE-1733-length-21788-cov-3.740303_pt1 | contig 21788 bp, 9 predicted proteins | sample MGYA00519860_ERZ824978 | MGnify/ENA primary metagenome ERZ824978 (study PRJEB31778, sample SAMEA3449184) | human gut metagenome | biome: human gut; feature: human-associated habitat; material: faeces | place: United Kingdom | collected 2010/2012 ... | reverse complement strand
GATGTTCACTGTGGTGGTCAAGATTTAATTTTCCCACATCATGAAAACGAAATCGCACAAAGTGAATGTTGTAACGGAAAAATTTTCGCGCGTTATTGGATGCACAACGGTTATATCAATGTAGATAATCATAAGATGAGCAAATCATTGAATAATTTCTTTACGGTGCGCGATGTAGCAGAGAAGTATGGATATGAGCCGATTCGTTATTTAATGGTGGCCTCTCATTATCGCAGTCCAATCAATTACAGTACAGAAATTATTGAGCAATGTAAAGCTGCTTTGGACCGTTTATATAATTGCCGTGAAAATTTGACTTTCTTACTAGAAAATGCGGAAATAGGAAAGAAAGAAGGCGAATCAGCACTAAAAGAGAAATTTAATCGTCATGAAGCGCATTTCATTGAGGCAATGGACGATGACCTTAATACTGCAGATGCGATTTCAGCATTATTTGACTTGGCCAAAGATATAAATACTCATTTAAATGCTTCTTCAAAACCATCGAAAGAAATATGTCAATATGCGCTGGATATGTTTAACCGTTTGGCAGATGTGTTAGGTCTGCTTTATAATAGAAAAGAGCAGTCTTTGGATGAGGAAATAGAAGCTTTCATTGCACAGCGTACCAAAGCCCGTGCGGAAAAAGATTGGGAAACTGCTGACAGAATTCGAGATGAATTAAAAGCCAGACATGTTGTTTTGGAAGATACACCTCAAGGCATTAAATGGAGAATTGAAGAATAAGTTGGCGGATAAAAAACGGCTTTTTTAAAAAAGCCGTTTTTTCATTTGCAATAGAGGAAACCACCTGTTTTACAGTATGACGTAAACTTTATGGCATGTTTGCTGACTTTTTTAGAACCGTTTTTGTATTCTGAAGAGGGAAACTTTACTTAATTTTGATATAAAATTGAAGGCGTATTTATGCTATAATTATCCCAAAATAGATTCATATGAGGAGAAATGAATATGCAAATATTGGAAGTAACTGAAAGACCTGTATTGCTGATACAACAGTTATTACAAGTGTGGGAGAGCGCTGTGAAGAAAACACATCTGTTTTTGTCAGACAGCGAAATAGAGGAAATCAAAAAATATGTCCCGCAAGCCTTAGAACATATCTCTCATTTAATTATTGCGGAGAATGAACATAAAATTCCTATTGCCTTTATGGGTGTGGAACAACAAAAACTTGAAATGTTATTTGTTTCATCGGAAGATATAGGAAAAGGATTGGGGAAGCGATTATTGCAATACGGGATAAAGCATTATTCAATTAATGAGCTGACTGTTAACGAGCAAAATATATCTGCAAAAGGATTTTATGAGCATATGGGCTTTCGTACATATAAAAGAACTGACTATGATGAGCAAGGAAATCCGTATCCTCTGTTATATATGAAACGAAACGGTTAAGTCTGAGAAATGTGAAAAAATTTATTTTTGTTTTGTCAGTGTGCTTTATCTTATAGCTATATACTCGGGAATAGATTATGAATCATATATTGATACTTAATTGGTGACTTTCTGTGGCTTTTTTATTCCTCACAGAAATTATCCCGTTTGCGTATGATATCCTAGAACTATTTTTAGGAGTGGTGTCATGGGCAAACATAAATTGCAGGGAGAAAAGCACTCTGTCAAACGTTCGTTGTTCATGGTACTGGGATTATTGGGACCGGGACTGGTTGCCGCTTTGGCCGACAATGATGCGGGCGGGGTGATTTCCTATGCAGTAACAGGCGCCAAATTTGGTGTTGGACTGTTTATTCCGCTTACATTGCTTATGGTGTTGATTACTTATACGGTACAAGAAATGGCAATGAGATTAGGGGTAGTGGCAGAGGATAGTTACAATACTTTGGTAAAACAAAAGTATGGAAAGTTTTGGATGATATACCAATTACTTTCCTTGGTCGTAGAGAATTTTATCACTTTGATGACAGAATTTATTGGCATGTCTGCAGGTTTGGTCATTCTTGGGCTGCCTATGTGGGCAGCAGTGCTAATAGGGTTAGTATTGGTATTGGCAATTGCGTTATTTCGCGGATATGCAACCAAAGAAAAAATAGCAGTAGGTGTTGGCTGTTTAAACATTGTGTTCATTATCATTGCCTGCATGACAAAACCTGATTGGAATGCAATTGCAAATTCATTTATAACATGGGCAGTTCCCAGTGGAGAACATGGCAATGTAATATGGTACATGATTGCATTGGTGGGTAATGCAATTGCACCTTGGATGATTTTTTATCAAAACAGTGCGTATATCAATAAGGGTTCTAAAAAAGAAGATTTACGAAAAGGAAAAATGGATACCGTAATCGGTTGTGTCTTGCAAGTTGTCATTGCAGTGTTTATTATATTAATAGGAGCCGCTTTATTTGGATGTATTCCTGATATTGAAAATGCAGGTCCTTCCGAGTTAATAGGAGCGTTGCAGGAGAAATTTGGCTTTGTACCTGCAATGCTGTTTGGAATTGGACTATTTGATGCAGGTCTGCTGGCGGCAATTACAGTTTCGTTATCTTCATCATGGTCGGTAGCAGAAGCATTTGGATGGAGTAAAAGTTTAGATGACAGCATTACCAAAGCTCCTAAATTCTATGGTGTATATTTTGGCTGTGTCATTGCGGCAGCAGTTGTAGTTATGATACCGGGTTTACCGCTGAATCATTTAGCTATCTTGGTACAGGTGATAAGCGGCATTCTCATGACGCCAATATTGGTATTTTTAACATTACTGACTTCCCGTAAAGATGTCATGGGAGAGTATCAAAATACAATGTTTCAAAAGATAAAAGCTTGGATTGTCGTTGCAGTTTTGGGAGGAGTTTCGATTCTTTCATTTGTAACCTTGTTTTAAAAGGAGTATCAGAAAGTTTATTTCGAGAAAATAGATGATATCAGATGTGCCCGATTTGACTTTATATGCTCCAAAAGAAGTATAGTGCAATATTGACAGACGTATTTCCGTGAAATGTATTGCTATATCCGTATACACGAAAAGGTGCATAGGAGTTTATTTTGGAATCCCTGAAAAGCGCTATTTTCCAAAATCTACTGTCTGCCATAGAAGTAAATGGAAAAGCAGTAGGAAGAATTGGCGTATTTGTCTAAAATGACATATATAGCAAAACTGCGGAGATTGTATATTGATTAGGAGAACTGTTTTAAGATAATGGCATTGTGGGCAGGGGGATTGAAGAAATAAGCCGTACTGTATTTAAGCAATAGGATATTGTACGTTTGTATGCCGAACTTTTGTTATCGACCATGAGTCGTGCGGGTTTGTTTATAAGGTGTTTTATCGAAAAATATATTTAAATTAGGAGAAGTATTGGATTTCTGCATTTATACAAAAAGAAAAGGAAAAGAGGAATGAGCAGTGGCAAAGGAGCAAAAAACAAATGTAATGCGCATACTGGATAAAGCGCATATTCCATATGCAGAACATACTTATGACAGTAAAGACGGAGCGATTGACGGTATGTCTGTTGCGAGTAAATTACATCAAAATGTCAATCAAGTTTTTAAAACATTGGTGACACAAGGGCATAGTAAACAATATTATGTATTTGTAATTCCTGTTGCGAAGGAATTAAATTTAAAAGCGGCGGCAAAAGCGGTAGGCGAAAAATCTGTGGAGATGATTCCTGTTTCAGAAATACAAAAAGTAACAGGATACATTCGCGGTGGCTGCTCTCCTATTGGTATGAGAAAACAGTATCAAACTATAATAGATGAGAGTTGTACCAAATGGGGGACTATCATCATAAGTGGAGGAAAGATTGGAACACAAATCGAACTTTCCCCCGAACAGTTGCTGGATTTTATACATGGAAAAGCGGCTATGATTGCTATGGAATAAACCAAATTTACCTCATTCACAATATTTGATAAAGATAGCTTCTAAAAATTTTATATTATCAATCAGTATAGCTGGAGTTATAAAAACTATCATTGAAAACAATCAAGATAAAAAAGCCAAGGGAAAATCATATAATTTTCCCTTGGCTTTTTTTATAAAGGTGTACTTTTACAAAGAATTTATATTATTCCATAATGTTAATTATATAATATCATTTTATCTTTTTCAATATTCATAAATTTATAATTTAAAGAATATGTCCATAATTAATTTTCTTTAAAAAAGTACACCTTTACAAAGAATTTTATTCAAAATTAGGGAATAGGCAGAAAAGTAACAGGAGGATTTTTTATGAGTAAGAAAAAAATAATCGCTATGATTATTTCTGTAGTGATGGTATTCAGCTTAATTCCGACAGCTGTTTTCGCCATACAAGCAGATGAATGGGTAACAGGTCAGGGCTACGGAAGTATAACACCTAATTCTGACGGTACATATACTTTTCAGGGTGATTCTGAATTAAATACGGACAATTCACACAGCGGTCCTTATACCAAAGCAAATGCTGCAAGTCTGGCAGATGGAGAAATAGTAGAATCTGTAGATGTATTTATTAATCCAAACACGATGAATGTTGCTGAAAAATTTGCATTAACTGTGTCTATGAATGATACTAACGGTGCTTATAAAACCGAGTTATTGGCGAATTTTTGGAAAAATTATAATAACGCAGTACAAGTAAGCGTTGGACTTGATACCTCCTTTACAGCTGAGTTAAAAGAAACTGGTATCTACACATTAAAATATCGTTACTTTGATAAATCCGGAGATGTATATGCTCAATTTATCATTGAATACAATGGCAAAGTTGTTGCTTCTACTCAGGAAATCAACATGAATGCAAAAACAGCAGATTGTGGTACAAGAGGATATATTTGGTTTTCTGATATTTCTGTTGAAGGTGGTTTAAGAATTGGAACTCCAAATGTTCCATCTCCTGCTCCAACAGAACAAGCTGCGCCTATTCTATTGCCAAGTGATTGGATTAGTGGAAATGGATATGGCAGCGTTGAAACAGTATCAGATGTATCAGCTGTATTAAAAGGCGATACAGTTTTAGATCAAAATAATGCACACTGTGGTCCTTATGTAAATACAAAAGGTACTTTGTTAGAGAATGGTACTGTTGTTGATGAAGTGAATGTTTATATTGACCCTGCACAATTAACTGCAGGTGAAAAATTTGCATTAACCTCATCACTAAATGATGTGAACGATAATTATTTAACAGAATTCTTAGTAAATTTCTGGAAAGATAATACAAATGGTATTTCAGTAAGTGCAGGTCTTGACTCTAATTTCTCAGCTCAACTTACAGAAGCAGGTTTATATACTTTCAAATATTCTTATATTCCTGGCGAAACAATGGTATTTGGTAATTTCTCCATTTTGAAAGATGGTGTGGAAATTGCTTCCACCAATGATATTTTACTTCCCGGTACATCTTTAGATGTTGCAAAAGGACGTCGTGCCGTTTGGTTTGTAGATATTTCTGTAGCAAACGGATTACAAGTTTATAGCATCACCGATGCGGATTATACTAAGGTTGATGAAGCAATTGCCAAAGTAAACGCACTAAACAGAGATGAATATAAAGATTTCTCAGGCGTAGATGCAGCAGTAAATGCAGTTGTGAGAGGAAAAAATATTACACAACAAGCTGAAGTAGACGCAATGGCTCAGGCAATTGAAGAAGCAATTGCAGCATTGGAGAAAAAAGAGGAAACTCCTGTAAATCCAGCAGAACCTACTGAACCAACCACTCCAGGTGCTTCAGGAACAATTGATGGCTCAACAGAGCAAGGAATGAACTCACCTCAAACAGGAGACAACAGCAACACTGTAATGTGGATTGCTGTGGCAGTACTGGCAGCAGGTGCTATGACAGGTACTGTATTCTTTGCAAGAAAGAAAAAAGCTGAATAATATTTTTAAATCTAAAAAGGGCTTCCTTGCAATGGAAGCCTTTTTTGCTTTTTAACAAAACATTTAAAATGTATTCTAAGAATTGATGAAATATAAAAATGTTTTACAGAATACCAGGTAGAAAAACAATCAATTTGCTACTTACTTCTGCAAATTATGCAGATTCTTGTTTATAAAAGAAAAAGTGAATCTTTGTCAATCTCTTAACCGGATACACTTGAAAAGCGGATATTGACAAAGGTGATATAAATAGAAATAGGGATATTCCAAAATACGAAATTGGAATATCCCTTCATTATTATTTCAATTTACTATTCACAAAAATGTAAATGATGCAGCATGTTAGCATATATTATGGTTTCCTTTTTGCCATAATACCGCTGAATAAGGCAAAACCTCCGCACAATACAGCACAGGTACAGCCGCAAATAGAAACAATCATATATTCGCTTCTCAAAATCAGAGAAATAATAATGCCTGCAATGCCTAAAATCAATGTTAGAGCACCGATGATAATGGTGATTAAATCAAGATGTTTCATTTAAAAAACACTCACTTTATGTTAGTATGTCTTATATTATATGATAATTTTACATTTTCCACAAGACAGGGCGTATAAAAAGATAAAATTCTTGTCAATCATTTTGTATTTGTAAACTTTTCATAAAATATATGAAAATATTACCCCATAAATGCAAAACAGGCGTATAATGGATTTCAATGTGCATCATATTGTATGATGAAAATGATCTAAAAGATAGGGAAGAATCATGAAAAAAGTAATTTGTCGCAGTATTTTTGTGCTTCTGGCCGTAGGAGGATTTGCAGCACTTGCTATTTGCATCCAGCTGGGAGTAACTCAAGGATTTGATGAGTGGGTGTATGGTTGGGTATCTCAAACAATTACCCCTGTGTTGACAGAATTTCTCAAAATTATTACATATGCAGGGGACGTTTTTGTCATCATAGGAATATGCGTATTGTTATTGATTATACCCGGCACCAGGAAAAAGGTGGGGATACCGGCCTCTATTTCAGTAGCTGTTGCCATTGGTTTAAGCGTAATGTTTAAGCACATTTTTTCAAGACCAAGACCGAGTGTATTGAGACTAATTGAGGAAACAGGTTTTAGTTTTCCAAGTGCACACGCTATGCTCAGCTCAGCTTTATATATTATGCTGATTATTTTGGTATGCAAATATTTAAAGAGTATATTGGCTAAAATCGTATTGGTTCCGTGTTTGAGTGCACTCATTTTAGTCGTAGCATATAGCCGTGTGTACTTAGGAGTACACTATATCACAGATATTATAGGCGGATGGTTAATAGGTTTTGCTATTACACTAATTGTATATACTGTATGCAGGCTAACGTTTTTAAAAAGATAAAAAGAACAGCTTCGCGCATTAGCGTGAAGCTGTTCTTTTTATTCTTCGATAAAGTCTAAAATTTCATCTATTGTTTTAGAACCAAATAAAAGTTTATCATTATTTTTGATAACAGCCGGAACACTCATAATTTTGAATTCTTTTTTTAGCTGAGGGAATAATGCAATATCCATCATAGAAGCCTCTACATGGGGATTCAATATTGCAATGCGCTGACATGCCGCTACAACATCAGGACAGAATTTGCAGGAAAGAGAAATACATACTTTTAATTTTACAGGTTTATCAATTGCTTTAATGCGATTTAATGTTTTATCATCAATGGCTTGTCCCGGACCGGCTAAATTGTACAGTGCCAAAATAAATGAATTCATTTCATGGCCGCCAGGAATTCCATAAAATTTTACACCGGTATATACGCCGTTTTTATCTAAAAAGGCTACAACCGGCAGCTGGTCAGCGCCAATTTGTTCTTCAACCGCAGTGTTTGTACCTTCTTCATAGGAATTTAGATGAATGTGAGAATTTAAAGTTGGAAGTACTTCCAGCCAATTTTTTAGCTCCAGAGAATGCTCGTTTTGAGAATTTACAATGGTAACCAATGTTACATCTTGATTCAATGCATTTAATATACCTCGTACTTGCTCTATCAGTTCAGCCGGCCACAATGATTCTTCAGCTTCTTCCGATGGTGTGGTGTTGGTTTTTGAAGGCGCAGGAGATGCGGTTGCGGATTCAGTGGATTTTGATTTTATTACTTTTTCTTCATCTTTGATGCCAAGACGTTCTTTTTCTTCTGCAACGTAGCGTTCTGCAGCGGTTGCTGCAATAGCGCCGTCTGCAACTGCGGTTACAATTTGTCGCAGTGCTTTTGGACGGAGGTCTCCTGCTGCGAACACTCCGTGAACATTGGTGTTCATATTGTTATCGGTAGGGATATAGCCATAATCATCTAATTCAATGTGATTTTTAAATAAAGCGGTAGCTGGTTCATAACCGGCAAATACAAAAATACCGAATGTTTGGTCTTCCTCAGAAGCAGTATACGTAAATTCTTCTCCGGTTTGATTGTTTATGAAAGTAGCTTCTCTTAATAAATCATCACCATCGGCTTTTTTAATCTCAGTATGATAATGAATTGTAATATCCGGATGCTCTTTTACTTTATCAGCGATGCTTTTAGCGCAGGTAAAGTCCGGCTCACGGATAATCATGGTGACATGCTTTCCGTAACGGGTTAAATACATCGCTTCTTCTGCCGCTGCATAGCCACCGCCGATGACAAAGATATCCAAACCGGAAAAAAATTCTCCGTCACAAGTTGCGCAGTATGCAATACCCCGCCCTGTATATTCTTTTTCTCCCGGAAAACCTAACTTACGCGGCTGAGCACCTGTTGCAATAATTACAGCTCGGCATAAATATTCTTGCTTTTCGGAAATCAAACGTTTTACTTCACCTGAAAGGTCTACTTCCTTAATTTCATCTGTAACAAATGATACGCCAAAATCTTTGGCTTGTGCATGCATCACTTCCATTAGTTCCGGACCGGAAGTTTTGCGTACACCCGGATAGTTTACAACTTCAGCAGTATTTATAATCTGTCCGCCAACTTGTTTTTTTTCTATAATTAGAGTGTTGAGCATTGCGCGTCCTGCATATAGTCCTGCTGAAAGACCTGCAGAACCGCTGCCGATAATAATTAAATCGTAAATTGTTCCCATATACATCCTCCTATAAAAAAATGCCGACGGCAGTGCCGGCGACATTTCCAAAGCGTTTTCTTAGTAACTGACTATGAGCGAAAACTTATAGTTTACCCACAAGGTCTAAGCTTGGTGTTAGGGTTTTGCTACCTGGTTTCCATTTTGCTGGGCAAACTTGGTCGCCGTGTTCTGCAACGAATTGAGCAGCTTGTAGTTTACGAAGCAGTTCTTCAGCATTTCTGCCAATTCCTAGGTCATGTACTTCATATGCTACAATTTCACCTTCAGGATTTACAATAAAAGTTCCGCGTAGAGCTTGACCTGCATCTTTAATAAGCACGCCAAAATCTTTTGATAGTGCCCATGTTGGGTCTCCTAACATAGGAAATTGAATTTTTCCGATTGTTTCGGAGTGGTCTGCCCAAGCTTTATGTGTGAAGTGAGTATCAGTTGATACAGAATAAATTTCACAGTTTTCTTTTTTGAATTCCTCGTAGTGGTCAGCCAAATCGCCTAATTCTGTTGGGCAAACAAAAGTAAAGTCTGCCGGATAGAAAAAGAAAATAGACCAATGACCTTTTGTATCTTGTAATGTAACCTCTTTAAAATCACCTTGATGGTAAGCTTGTACTTTAAAATCTTCTACTTTATGACCAATTAAATGTTTCATAAATAAAGACCTCCTTTATTTTGTAAATGTATTATATTGTTGTGTATGAGTATATTATACATCATATTTTGGAATTGTCAATAATGATTCTTATTTTTATTTTATTTTTATCAATATTTTGAAAGCGCTTTCAAAGTGAGACTCTTTTTAAAGTATGCATATATTTTTTACTCCTTATTCCATCATTAGGTATTTTTATTTATAAATTTTTGTATATAAACCATGATTGCATAATAAGTCTATAAGCAAAACCTTTATGTTTGTGTCAAGAGTAATGTATTTTGCAATACTTTTTGCATTTAGTTATCATTGAATACAAATTTTTGTATTTTTAATACAACATATGGAAATTTTTTTGGTTATATGTTATTCTTAAAAATAGCATATAAAGTAAATTACTTAAATCATAAACCGAACTAGTCTGGTTATATATTAAGTATGCTTTTATGAACATAGATGATTAGATGATATTTAATGAAATTATGAACTGTATGCTATCCCAAGCCATTGGCAGTTAGGATGCAGTTCATTGGAAACATCTGATAATCTATCTGAGCCAAAAGGGAGTCTAATTTAAGAAAGGGGAATTTCATGAAAAAATTGAATGTACGTTCCAAGCAAGTTGTGGCAATGGTGTTATTTTTTATTATGACCATGACTGCCATACAACTGCCAAGTTTTGCTGCAATTGACAGTCTGGGTGGGAATATAATTCCCACACCCCAAGCGAATGTTGCAGCTGGTGAGGTAGAAACAGGTACACAGGTCACACTTACTTGCAGCAATCCTGAAGCCGTTATTTATTATACGGAAGATGGAAGCGAGCCCAGTGCGGTCAGTACCAAATATTCGGCACCAATTACCATTTATCAAGATACAACAATAAAAGCCGTATCCATTGTAAATGGTGAAAAAAGCCAAACATTTGAAGCAGCTTATTCTGTGAAAATACCAGAGGCGGTGTATACGCCTCCTGCTAATAAAGAAGCGGTTGCCACAGTAGATTTAACGGATAAAACCGACCACTTTGAAATGGTACTTACACCGTCGGTACAAGATAGCGTTGCTGCGGGTCAAATTGTAGATTATGTGGCAAGCTTTCAAATGAAAAACGGAGTAAAACCTCACGATTTAGGTTTATCTGAAGAAGGAAGTGAAGTTTGGCCGGATTTTGCAATTCAGAACGTGAAGTATGTGTTCACATTACCGGAAGGTATGGAGGTTACAACATTGCCTCATGATGCAGACGTGTACTCCTATCATCAGGCCACCAGAGAGCTAACATTAAATTTTGATGATTTTACAAACAACAATCTTGATAAAGCGTTAAGTCTCAGTTTTAGCGCCAAAATGCCGGATAAGCAAACAGCCCCGGGGGAATATCAAATTACTGGTAAGCTATATCAAGGTGAAAAAGAGTTAAGTCCATTAGATACCATTACATTTGAAGTAACAGCAAGTACCAATTGGGAGTATGTTGCTGTTGCGGATAATATTCAGTGTGAAGTAACAAACCCGGACCAATCCGTATTTCATGGTCAAGCATCCCAAGCATTAAAATATCAATTCAAATCTACAGATAAGGCAAATGGAAATTTGAATACAAAAGTGTTTTATACTAAGTTTTCAATACAAACCGGAACAGGTTTGGAATTTGTTTCTGGAATGCCTGGCTCAGAATTGGTAGATTTAGCGTTTGCTTCTAACTTATCTCCGGATGACCAAGATATTACTTATACAGTTTCTAAAAAAGGTTCAGGAAAACTGGAAGTAGAATTAACCGTAAAGTCAAAAAGCGGACAAAATGTAACGCAGGTGGATGCAACTGTTATTCCCAAAAATATTAATGTAAGCGGATTAAGCGACAATAATTCTTCTCCAATCACAGTAGCTTTTGATTCTGTAAAAGTAACCCCCTCTGTACCGGATGATGCATCAGAAATAGACATTACAGAACAATTTGCAGGCTCGAATTTAAAAATGGCAATTGTCAGAAAAAACAATCCGGATCAAGGTCCGTATGTTGAATCTGCTGTACAAGACGGTGATTTGTATTTTTCTGTTACGCAGCTTACCAGTTATCATCAAGTAACACCCGGTCAGCAAGTCAACTATAAGTTGTTTTATAAGAGCAATATGAGTGAACGTAAAGTGTTAAAGAACATGAAAGTTCGCATTTATGTTCCCGCTGACCAAAATATTACAGTTAAGGTTGGAGACTATCAATATTTAACAACAAAAGTAGAAAGCACACCTATTCCGGTGGAAGGTGGCAAAGATGACGCCGGAAATAAAAGTTTTCAGTATATTGATGTAACAATTCCCGAAATATACAGCGATGGCCTGGACTCTGTTGGCCGTGAGATGACATTTGGTTTGTTGTGGCCTGAAGGCGCAACCAGTTCACGTGGAGAAACACCAATTCGTGTGGAAGTCCTTCAAAAAGATTTATCGCCTGATTCAGAGGAATACCATGATGTAACAGATATTTCAAAAGTTACTTCAACCAATATTCCCAAAATTGAAACAAAATTTGATTGGAAACCGGCGACGCTTTATACAAGTAATACGGGCACAAATAATACGATTGTCGTTCCAAACGGCAATTTTAATACATACGATGCAGGAGAAAAAGGCGGATTCGGCCTTCGTCTGGACAATAATTTATATAGTGACGCTAACAGCATTCATCCGGACAAAATTGAGTTAAATGTTACATTAAAAGTTCCGGAAGGACTTTTAAATATTACGGATGACCAGTATCTGGAAAATGTCAATAATTATAAAGGTTATTTTAATGTAAATGGCCGTACCGATTATTACAGCCTTAACGACAGTAATTCTTACTTCCGCACAGAAACGACAATAGAGCAAATTTCTCAGGTGGATGGAAGAACGGATTCTGTACGGTTAAAAATTACAATTACACCAACCAGCAGTTATGGAAAAATCAGCTATTTACAGATTCATTATTTGTATCCTAATTTATTTGATGTTGGTACTATGGCTGCAGGTTCTGAAATCAAAAATGTAGAGTGGAAGCTGGAAAGTGCAAAACTTTACGGACGCGACAGTGACCAAACTGTTTTTGAAATAGATCCAAATGATGTGCATAGAGATATTATATTTAAAAAGGAAAATTTGGATGCCGGCAGTGCTTTAAAAGTTTCCAAATCTGTAGATAAAACATTGGTTACCAATGAGGATACCCTAACATTCAAGATTTCCAATTGGGGTTGCGAAATCGGTAATAACAAAATTTACGAATATAACGTATATGATGATTGGGAGACGGAAGCAGGCAGCAAAAACCCAAATCAAAGAATGGAATTGCAGGGGATACAATATCCTGCTATGAGCAGCGGCGATATTTATGTAACTCCTTATTACCGTTTAAAAGGTGAAACGGATTATACACATGCACTTCCCAGAATCAACGTGTATTCTTCATATAGAAGGACTATTTCTTATAATGAGATTAAATCGACGTTACCTTCTGGTTATACCATGGAGGATATTGTAGGTATCCGTTTTCATATGTATAGTTACAGTAGCGGAACCACATCTTATAACGGCAAAACATATTATTCGCTGTCCAATACTGTCAAACCATCAACCGGAGATGGCATAAACCTTACATTCAAGGTATTAAAAGAAGAAAGTGATTCAGCAGGCGGCGAAGATGCGGATTATCTGGGAGATAATCGTTTGGCAAATCGTTCTTGGGTATCTTTTCATACAATTGAGACACGTCTTGATGCAGATAAAGAAGGCGGCGGAGATAAATTAACATCCGCTACCTCCGAAGCTGTTTCTACCTTTTATGATAACCTGCCCGAGCCGGTTATGGATACATATAAGACCTTTGAGAATGGTAATGCAGACTTGCAAGACAGACAAGGGTTTGTTAAAAAGATTTATCCGGGAGACTGGGTAGACTTTACCATACGTGTTCCAATAGACAGTACACTATATCAATCCGGTGGATTTGCTCCGTATCATTTGCAATTACAGGAATTGTTTGGTGAAAACATGGGTAACGGTGGCGAACAGTTATTTCCGGCTTTGGAAAGAATCTTTAACGGTTCAGATACAGCATTGGCTGCCAATGGTACAGATTCCGCATGGGAATTTACCGCTTATGATGCTTCAGGCAAAAAGCTGGACAAATTCCAAACCGTTGTAAACGGTACCAAAATCAACGGGAAAAATGCTCTGAATTTTGAGATATGTTCTGATATGCATTCAACGTCCCATCAGGGTGAACCGGGAACAGATTCCGGTGTGCCAATTGGCGGATATGTCGAGTTGAAATTAAAATTAAAAACATATGATGTAGAAACATTACAGCAGTTATATCCTAATAGTGACTATCATGTGTATACGCCGCTTGGTTTTGAAAATGAATTTACATTAGAGAAGCATCCTCATGGTAATTCCCCAAGTCAAAATGTACATTTGGCCGGCGGTAAAACAGCCGGAGGCACGGTGGTTCAACAACCACAATTAAGCTTATTGCAAACAACAGTGGTTGGTGGAAGCAGTGATACAACAGGTTCTATCCGTCCGGCCGGAACTGATAACGAAACTGCAACCTTAAAGATAAAATTAACAGCAGATTATGCAAAGAATATGAAAATAAAATTAGCTTCTTTGTTACCCACAGGTTTTACGTTTAAAGATGTGGTAAGTATTACAAAAACATCTGCAAAAGGTGAGCAGACAACTTATACACCTGTACAAGGTACGACTCAGGGCAATGGTATTTACATGTTTGGCACAGAAGAAGAACTGACTGTCAATACAGGTGATATTGTCGAAATTACATATACCGCAACAGCTCCTACAGTAGAACAAGTAGCAGGAAACTTAAATAGTTCCGGTTATGCAAGTTACAGCGGAGCATGTTATGTGTTTGCCGATGGTGTAACCAATTTAACAGCAGGGACAAACGGAAACTTAAATGTGGATGATAAAGACTACGACCTGGATAACGATGTACAAGAAAGAATCATTCAGAATGCAAGTACCATTTATGTACGTTCCAGCTCATTGGCTGCAAGTATCCGTAAAGAAATTCTATCTTATGGTTACAATAATTATTTTCACACCGGTGATGTGGTAAAATATCGTGCATATGTAAATTCAAGCAGTTCGAGCAACTATAACGGTGGTGCTGACCTGCCGCTTGATACATTGGTTGATGTATTGCCGGAAGGATTCATTTACACTGATGTCAATGGCAACGCACAGTCTGACCCAATTACTGCTAAGGTAGGGAATACCACTGTAAATGCAAGTGTGACTCAGGAAGGAAATAAAATGTACATTTCCTTAACCGATAATCAAGGGCAGCCGTATGTACTTCCGGCAGGTTCTACCATCGAATTGCAGTATAATGTAAAAATCACAGATTCTGCTATGGAAAGCGCTACAGGAAAATCACTGCAAGTGACAAACTATATGTATGCATTTATCAATCGCAGTGAATATGACAGAATTTATACAAATGTAAACTGGAGTTCCAACCCAAGCTACGGTAATCGTGGCGCTGCAAATGATACGAATGACCTAGACCGTAATCCGGATACCGATTATTATATTTACAGCAGCATTTATACCTATTTATATCAAGATGGAATTAAACCGAGCGTCACCAAAGTCGCAACTTACAATCAGCCGGTATTGACCCCGGGTGTACAAATTTACTATGATATTACTGTTTCCAATGCAAGTACGGCAGGAACCAATATAGACGGTAAAAATCAAGCTTCTAATATGGTAGATCCAACTGTTGTAGACGTATTGCCATACGGCTGGAAGTTTATCTCTGCGGAAAGCAGCAGTTCTTCCTATGATATTAGTGGATTAACCACAGATACCGTAGATGATGTTACAAAAGTAACCATTCCTGTAAAAGGTACGTTTGCTCCTGGGCAGTCTGTGCGCATTCGATTGTTGGTGGAAGCTGACCCTGTAAACTATGGTCCGGTGACAAACGAATCTTATTTGTTGCCGACAGAGAATTTTACAGAGAAAGATGTACAGAATGGATTTAAAGTAAAATATGATGGTAAAGATGCCATTAACTCCAATGCAGAAGTAGATATTGGTGGAGGTTTAGGTTTTACTGCAGAAAAATCTGTTACATCTGTTGTCAACGGTTCTACCTCGTATGTACAAAGCGGACGTAATTATGCATTTACAGAGCATAATGCGGATGTGACATATACGTTGACATTGAAAAATACATTGACCAATGCTTACACATATGAAGATGTATGTGTAATTGACCGTTTACCGGGTGTAGATGATACCGGTGCTTACAGTCAGCGTCCGAGAGGAAGCCAATGGTCTTTGGCAACAATTACAAATGTTACTACCAATGTAAGCGGAGCAAAAATCCAGTACAGCAGCAAAGCGTCTTTAGATACTCCTGACTGGATGGGAGATGATACAGGCTGGCATGATACGTATCAGGAAGGCGATATGTATATCAGAGTGGTAGCACCGGACGGATATCAAATGACAGGCAGTCAAAATTCTACTATGACCATTACCATTAAAGCAAAAGTCCCGGCCAGTGCAGCACAAGCAGCAGCGGGAACCACGGCTTATAACAGTTACGGATACCGTTTTTATGCTTACAGAGGTGAAGAGGCCAGTGTAAACGTAAAAGGTGAAAGTAATAAAGTTGGTTTGCGCTTAAGTGCAAATACAGTAAGCGGAAAAGTATGGAACGACGCGAATAAGAATGGTGTGCAAGATGCAGGAGAGCTGCCTCTGGAGAATGTTCCTGTATATTTAAGCACTAGCAGCACAAATATTTCGGGCAGTTATTTAAAAGGTTCTACTGTAACAAAGGCGGATGGCAGTTATTCCTTTGAAGGTGTTGCTGCTTCTACAAGCGGTATTACCTATTATGTAATTGTAGACCCGAATGCATTAATTACAGATGAGAGTCAAGGGGTATACCAATTCTCTCCGAGATTGCAGGGAACAGATGCAACCAAGGACAGCAACTTCTTTGCAAAAGATAACAGCTCTATTAACGGTAAGTCACATACATTCGGATATTCTAATCCAATTACCATGTATGAGGAATCCAATTACAGTAACATTGATGCAGGCGTATCTTTACTAAGAGGTACCATTGGTGATAAGGTTTGGTTGGATACCAATAAAGACGGATATCAGCAAAGAGCAGAGCCCGGTTTGGCAGGAGTTAAGGTAGAACTGCTCAAAGAAAACGGTGGAAATTACGAAGTGGTTCCGGGTGCTGCAGCGGTTGATGCGCAAGGCAGTCCGCTTACAAATAATCTAACAGGTGCTGATGGAACGTATTTCTTCCATGATTTGGACTTAAAAACAAATTATAAAGTCCGTTTTACATTGCCAAGCGGATATTCTTTCACGGAATCCAAGCCGGACAATACAACACTAAACAGTACAATTGATACAATCAGCTGTTCAGGAACTATTTTTACAGGCACCGGCGAGGCAGTAAATTTAGGTACGAATGAAACAGCAGCCAAACGTACCGATGTAGATGCAGGTGCAATTATCGCAAATGGCTTCCACATTGAAGGACGCGTTTGGATTGACGATAATGACGATGGTATCAAAAATGCTGCAGAAAGTTATAATGGAGAAAATGGATTAACTGTTTCTGTGATTTCAGAAGATACACAAGCTGAAGTTGGCAGAACACAAGTGCAGGCCGACGGAACTTATATGGTAGACGGTTTATCTGAAGGAAACTATAAGGTTAAATTCACATTACCGGACGGTACCCCTTGGAAATATACGATACCCAAGACCTATGATATTTATGATATAGCAGCATCAAACCGATACAGTACAGTCACTCCGGATGCTGCCAACGGTAAATTGGGAGAGTATAATCAAACAGTTACCTTAAATTCTGATAAACCAACTGCTTGGCTGTATGTAGGCTTAGCGTTACCTAAAGTCAATGTGAAAGGTACTGTTTGGAATGATGTGGATATTGATGGCACCATGCAGTCCAATGACCAAAAAATCAGTGGTGTAAAAGCATCTTTATATAAGGAAGACGGTACCTTTATCAATAACACAACAACGGGCAGTGATGGTACCTATGCATTTTACAATGTACCCGGCAATACCAATTATAAAATTATCTTTACTTTGCCGGATGGACGTATTGTGACCAATCATATGGAGGATGTAAAACTAAGTACTGACCCGGTATCCACTGCGGATAAAAACCATGCAAATACAACAGGCGTTGTGCCTCCGTTTGCAACCGGTACTTCAGGCGATTATATTGCAAACTTAGGCATCTATACTCCGGCAGTAGTAAGTGGTTATGTTTGGTTTGATACAGATACCAACGGTACATTAAATGACGGTGAACCAAGGTTAAGCGGATATACTGCATATTTATTAAAACCAAGTGACAAAACTGCTTTTGACGCAAGTCAAGATAAAATAGCTTTCTTAGAAAATTTGCCTGCCGACCAACATTACAGAACAAATAATGACGGTTCTTACAGATTTGAAGGCTTGTCCCCACAAGATGGTTATGCGGTAGTGGTATGCGATTCTGATACTAGAGCGTATTTCTCTGCACCGACCAACATTGTGACGCAAGATGATACAAAAATAGCCATTCGGGAGCATTTGGATTTGAGTTTAGGTGGAGAAAAATCTGACCAAAACTTTGGCTTATACAAACCGGTTCAAATTACAGGCCGTGCATTTTATGATGCAGACTACAATGGTATTTATGATGAAAATACAGACCGGCTTCTGGAGGGAATTACAGTAACCTTAAAAGGATTGTTTGACAATGCTGAGGTTGCAACTGCTACAACAGATGAGAATGGTTATTACCAATTTAATGATGTAGTGGCAGGTCAATATTATGTTGAATTTGGAAAAACGACTCAGGACGGAACCACTTATGATATTGAAACCAAAGTTCCGGTTCATACAGAACCCAATGCAATTGCAAACAATGTTACGATAGACGGTAAATCCGATGGTTTTGCCGTTACAGGTGACAAGGATGCTACAGATTTTAATATTAACATTGGTTTTATTAACTACGCCCATGTAAGAACATTGGCTTGGTTTGACGACAATCAGAACCAACTCTGGGATAATTCCATTGACAGCCTCATTGGAACCTATATCAATGTTACTGCGGTACTGGAGAAAAAAGTAAATGATACATGGGAAAAAGTAAACAATGCACCTGTTGATTTAGGTCAGGTAACTTCAATAGATTCTCCTTATGTATTCGACCGTTACAAATTAATGCCGGGTACATACCGTATTACGTTCTATGGAACAACAACGGATGAACATTTTTCATTTGAAACCAATGCTCAAATGGATTCCGACAGCTTTGGACATCTTCAAACAGCGGAAGCATTTGACCCTGACAGTGGTAAAATACAGGCAACTTCTTTTGAAGTTACTGTAAACAGCGGAGAAACAGTACAGCTAAATGCTCCTGTTGTACGCAATCAACAGACTGTCATTTCAAAAGAATATAAGGCAGAAGGTCAAACTGATTGGACAGCAGATGATAAAGCAGAACATCATCCTGGTGAACTGATTACATACCGTATTGGTATGCAGAATTTTAATACCGCTGAAAAACAAAATCTGAAGGTGACAGACCAGATAAACAGATTGTTGGAATTCCAAGAGGGCACGTTGCAGCTGCATGTGATAAATAACGATGGTACAGATACTGTAACACCGATTACTTCATATACGTTAAACAACGGCACTCTTGAGATAACGAATCTAACAATTCCGGGAAGAGCGGAGAATCGACCGGATGTACCGGTACAGGCATATGTTGAATTTAATGTAAAAGTGTTAGGACAAACGGGATTGACTGTTGATAACAATGCATGGACTGTTCCAAACCAAGCAACCGTTTCAATGGATGGAGCGGAAACGGTTACTCCAAATACTAATGTATATGTGACAAGTCCAATTGCGTCTATTACCAATACCGTAGAAAATCCGAAAGAATTCTATCAACAAGGGCAAGAGGCTGTCTTTAAGCTAACTGCCATTGTAGAGCAAGGGCAAAGTACGTCAAATTCTCTTGAAAATGTAATAATAACGGATGTACTGCCAAAAGGTGTAAGCTTTAGCGGATTGACATATGCAGATGGAACTCCTGTAGATACATCACTTTATACGGTCACAAAAGATGAGACAGGAAGAGACGTCCTTACATTAAATATTGACATACTGACAGATAAAGAAGTATTTTTGGTAAAAACCACTGTGGACTATTACAGCCAAAACTTTGATGACCCTACAGTAAATACATGGGAAATGGAGCATAAAGCATCTATTGGTTGGCCTGTATTGGTTCAAGGCGGTACCGAATATGAATCTGCAGAAAGTGAAGTTCAAACTATCACTGCAAAACGTCCAAATGTTACTTTGAAAAAAGATGTTTCAAAGCAAACAGTAAAAACAGAAGAGGTATTTTCTTATACATTTTCTATCTATAACAGTAATGGAATTGATGTAGCAGATACAACCTTTACAGATATTCTGGATAAGGGTTTAAGCGTTGTCAATATGCCTCAGGGTATGACTGCTACACCGCAAGAGGACGGTACCACTGTATTGTCAATGGATATCAGTAATCTTCCCGCACAGGCAGACGATACGATTCCGTCTTATACGTTCCAAATTGATGTAAAAGCTGTAGATAATCAGCCTGAAGACATCACTCAATGGACAATTCCAAATGCGTTTATGCTTGAAGGAGAACTGGATGGCGACCCAAATACAGGCATTGATATGACCAGAGCGAATAGAAAAGTAGACCAAATTACCAGTAATACAGTTGATGTAGAAGTATTCAGAGCCTATCAAGTAAGTATTTCCAAAACAGCCGACAGAGCTGATAAACATTATAATGTTGGCGAGCAAGTAAGCTTTACGGTTAAAGTTTCTAACCTAGGCGTTGAACCGTTAACAAATTTAGAAGTAGCGGATGTAATGCCAAATATAACACTTGATGCAGCTTCTTTGAATAACAATATCAAGCAAGTGTCTTCCCAATCAGGGACTGCGGTCATGATTCAAACATTACAGCCCGGAGAGACAGTGACTCTCGACTTCCTTTATACTGTACAGGAAAGCGATTCGGATAAAGCTGTAACGAATACGGTAACTGCAAGCAATACTCACGTAAATAAAGAAGCAACAGAAACAATTACGATAGGAAAATATGTGCCATCGGTAATTCCGGAGACACCAAGGGACAGTCATCCAATGGAACAAAATCAAAATATAAATAATGTACCGACAGGGGATACAACATATCTAATATTGGTACCTATATTAATTACAATATTGGCTGTTTCTTTAGTAATTGTTGTCACTTTAGTTTTACGGAATAAGAAATATACAGATAAATCATAAATAAAAAACTCTAACGTTTAACGTTAGAGTTTTTTTATGGAAAAATACTCAAGTTTCCAATATTTGAAAAAATTTCTAAATGAAAGAATGTGAAATTTCTTCCGTTTTATTGCAATTACATTGTAGTTTGTGATAATATAATTTTACATAAATTATTAGGAAAGTTAGGGGCGAAAATGAAAAAATTTACTGGTTTTTTAGCGATTTTTATGGTAGTTTTATTGTGTGTACCATCGTTTACAGCTGTTTTTGCTGACACTTATTCATCGTCTGCATCAACAGTTCAAGATGGAAATGAATCAGAAAGTAGTACAGACAATACTACTGATAATGTACAAACCTATCCATACGACCTGGAAGAAGGAATTTATAAAATTAAATATCAGAACAAAGTACTGACTGGTGTTAGCTCAGAACAAAATGGTGGACAAACCTTTATATTTGCTGACGAGCAAGAGTCTGATGAACAGCTATTTTGTTTTGAGAAGTTGGAACAAGACAAATATAAAATTGTACAGCAAAGTTCTCAAAAAGTATTAACAGCACAAGATAATACAGCTGTTTTTTCCGATTGGAATGACGATGAAACTCAGTATTGGTCATTGGTATCCACAGAGGAAGGGACAGTATTTTTAAAGTCCTACAATCATCAAATGGTGGTTGTTTCTTCTGAAAATACATTACAATTGTCTTATAATATGCCTGATGAAAGC
>ERZ824978.1729-NODE-1729-length-21822-cov-9.071117_pt1 | contig 21822 bp, 20 predicted proteins | sample MGYA00519860_ERZ824978 | MGnify/ENA primary metagenome ERZ824978 (study PRJEB31778, sample SAMEA3449184) | human gut metagenome | biome: human gut; feature: human-associated habitat; material: faeces | place: United Kingdom | collected 2010/2012 ... | reverse complement strand
CTGGACGCCGAATCCGAATAGCACCGCCGCCACGATCAGCGGCAGGATAGCCTTACGGCTCAGCAGCTCCATGAAATCCGGCTTGGTAAAGAAGTTCACGATCATGTCGCCGAAGCCCAGGGCCTCGCCGACCTCGCCCTCCACGATGGTGTACTGACCGTCCACCAGCGGGAAGATGCGGCACACGATGTACATCAGGACACCGGCGATGGCGGCTGTCACCAGAAACGTGGCAACGGTGACGCCCATGATCTTGCCGGCGCGCTTGACGCTTTTCATATTGGCGATGGCGGAGGCGATGGAGCAGAACACCATGGGCACCACCACGCAGAACATCATGTTGATGAACAGCGTACCCAGAAACTTGATCTTGCCGCCGAAAGCCGGCGCGAAGGCGCCCACCAGGCAGCCTCCCACGATGCCCGTCAGCATGCACAGGATAAACCAGTAATTTTTCAGGAATTTCTTCATAGCTCTCCTCCTAAGATACTCCAAACAGGATGTTACTGCACTTATTATACGGGCATTTTTCTCATTGTAAATCGCAATTCTTGCCCAGTTCCATGCAAATCGTGCTCTCGTGAACCACATCCGCTGATGGGCCGCGGCCGAACTGCTTCTTGTAGGCACGGGAGAATGTGGAGTAGTCCTGATACCCTACCTGTGCCCCCACCTCCGATGGCGAGGCCCCCTGGGCCAGCAGCCGCTGGGCCAGCAGCAGCCGCTTCTCCGTCACATAGCCGTGGATGGAATAGCCCGTCTCCCGCCGAAACCGCCGCATCATGTGGTACTTGCTGACGTAGAACCGCTCCGACAGCTGGTCGATGGTCAGCTCCTCCGTCAGGTGCAGGTTCAGGTATTGCAGCAGCGCCACCACCTTGCTGTCGCCGGAGGCCGCCTGCACCTGGTGACCGCCGCGGCACACGCGGTTCACCTCCACCATCAGCTCCAGAAACTGAGCCCGCTCCAGCAGGGCCGCGCCGTACCCCCCCTGCCGCACCGTCCGGGCCAGCGTCTCGAATAGCTGACGCACGCGGCTGCCTCCCTCGTCGCGGTACACATAGCGGAAGGAGTCCTGGGCCTGCCGGAAGCACTCCTCCAGGTCGCAGTCCTCCGTACCCAGCGATGCCAGATACTGCGGCGCGATATACAGGATCATTCGCTCGTAGAAGGCGTCCTCCGCCACCTCCGGTCGGTGAATGCTGCCGCGTCCTACCAGCACGAAGTCCCCGGGGCTCAGATCGTACCGCTCGCCCTCGATGGCGTAGCCCGCCTTCCCTGCCAGCAAAATGATGATCTTATGAAACGTATGATAGTGGTATTCGATGTGCTCCCGCCGTCCGTCCGCCAGATGAAACAGCCGGAACGGCTCCCGCAGATAGCCCCTCACCTCGTACTGCAACGGTTCCATACGCGCCACCTCCGCATTTTTTGCACACATTATATCACCAGCTATGCGCTTCGTGCAAGTTTTCTCCAGATTATTACCATTCTGAAAATTTTGTTGCCATTTTGTAATTTTTGTGTAGCTTTTTTGAAAGCGGTGTGGTATGATAGGATGCGTCGGGGGATAGCCCCCATGGAAATCTATGACACGAACGGCAGGTAATACCCATGTATCTGAAACAATTGGCCGCGTTCGGCATGTCCGCCGTCATGATGCTGTCCGGCGGCGTCGTGGCATCCGGTGCGGAGACGAAGAACGACAGTGAGACCACTCTGGTCACACCTCATGAATACAGCGCAGCCGTGGAGACTCTGGCCGCCAGCGGTGTGGCCGCCGGCAGTGCCACCGCCCTTCAGGCTGCCGACGGGCTGCGCCTGGCCCAGGAGTCCGGCGCGCTGGAGGAAAGCGAAAGCTCCCTGTCCCTGACGGAGCTGGCCGCTCAGGCCCTGATCCGCGAGACGGAGGAGCTGCAGAAGCAGAACTTTCTGGCGGAGTACGACGGCGCCATGATCGTGTGCGACAGCTCCGTGACCCTGCGGGCCGAGGCGGACGCGGAGTCCGACTCCCTGCGCACCATCTGGACGGGCAAGGTGGCCCATCTGCTGGACGTGGAGGGCGACTGGTACAAGGTCAGCTACGGCACGGACACCGGCTATCTGCCGGCAGAGGACTGCGAGCCGGTGCAGTACGCCGACTACGAGGGCACCTACGCCACCAGTACGCTGGCCGAGGACATCATCGCCCACAGCTACTCCTATCTGGGCACCCCCTACCGCTACGGCGGCACCAGCTACAGCGGCATCGACTGCTCCGGCTTCACCATGAAGGTGTTTGCCCAGTTCGGCATCTCCCTGCCCCACGGCGCCAGCGACCAGCACGCCCTGTGTACCCCCGTTACCACGGCGGAGCGGGCCCCCGGCGACCTGGTGTTCTTCAACACCAGCGGACGCGGCATCGGCCACGTGGGTATCTATCTGGGCGGCGGGCAGTTCATCCACGCCAGCACCAGCCGCGGCGTCGTCATCAGCTCCCTGTACGAGAGCTACTACGCCAATACGTATCTGTACGCCGGCCGCATCATCAGCGGCTGATCATATCGAACCTTCTTCATGTTTCTCCGAAAGGACAGACCGGCCCGCGCCGGTCTGTCCTTTCCTTATATGCGGTATATTTGCATATTTATCCAATTATACACGTCATTTTTCCGTCATTCCGTCACGAATCTACTTTCATTTTTCTTAATATATGCACATTTTTTACAAAACCGCGCGTTCAATTGAAATTTTATTCATTTAGTGCTTGACATTTATACACCACAGGCGTATGATAGCCACTGTCAGGAGGAACACCTCCTGCTGCATCATCAATATTCCGGCATACCGGAGCCATAAGAAAGAAGAAAGGAAGTACATCCCATGAAAAAGATGATTGCCATGCTGCTGGCGCTGGTCATGGCCATGAGCCTGATGGCCTGCGGCAAGCAGAACGACAGCAATGCCAACGACAACAACGACGCCAATACCGGCGACGACCAGCCTGCGGCCAAGACCACCCTGGTGGTGGGCGTCTCCGCCGACTATGCCCCCTTCGAGTTCATGTATCCCGACGAGAACGGCAACATGGTCTACGGCGGCATCGACATCTCCGTGGCCCAGTACGTGGCCGATGAGCTGGGTCTGACCCTGCAGGTGGAGAACATGAGCTTCGATAACCTGCTGGCCTCTCTGGACAAGGGCGACTTCGACATCGTGCTGTCCGCCATGGAGGCCACTCCCGAGCGTCTGGAGAACGCCGACTTCTCCGATCCCTACTATACCGACGTGCCCCCCGCCATTCTGGTGAAGGCCGACAAGGCGGATCAGTACAAGACGCTGGCCGACTTCAGCGGCAAGTATGTGGGCGCCCAGACCGCTACCACCAAGCTGGATATGGTCAACGACATGGAGGGCGTCACCCCCGTGCCTCTGTCCTCCGTGCTGGAACTGGTGAACGAGCTGGTGTACAATAAGGTGGACGCCATTCTGGTGGACGGCGGCGTGGCCCAGCAGTACGCTGACGCCAACCCCGATCTGGTCATCGCCGAGGCTTCCTCCGAGCTGGGCGAGGCTGCCCCCTACTGCATCGCCGTGGCCAAGGGCGACCCCAAGGGTCTGCTGGACGGCATTAACGCCGCCATCGCCAAGATGACCGCTGAGAACAAGATCGAGACCTTCCTTGCCGACGCTGACAGTCTGGCTGATGTGGCTGTGGAAGTCTCTGCCGACTAAATCCCTTCCAAAATGCGCGAGTGCAAAGCCGCTGTGCGACTTTGCACTTCGTGCATCTCCGGAAAAACCAACACAGAAAGGACTGACCGCGTATGTGGTGGAGCAGCCTGTTCACGGATATGCGCCCCTCCGACTTCTTCAATTTCTCCTTCCTGCCCAAGTACGGCGTGGCCTTCGTCCGCGGCATCGAGTACACACTGCTGCTGGCGGTGGTGTCCGTGCTGCTGGCGGTGATCCCCGCCCTGCTGCTGGCCATGATGCGCCTGAGCAGGATCAAGCCCGTCAAGTGGTTCGCCGGCGCGTATATCGCCGTGTTCCGCTCCACGCCCATGCTGGTGCAGCTGTCCATCATCTACTTCGGACTGTTCCACTACATCACCCTTCCCCGGACGCTGCTGTTCGGCTTTATCGCCATCAACCGCTTCATTCCCGGCGTGGTGGCGCTGGCGCTGAACAGCTCTGCCTACGTGGCGGAGATCTTCCGTGCCGGCATTCTGGCGGTGGACAAGGGGCAGACGGAGGCAGCCCGCTCTCTGGGCCTCAGCAGCTGGCAGTCCATGCGCCTGGTGGTGCTGCCCCAGGCCATCAAGAACGTGCTGCCCGCCCTGGCCAACGAGGTGGTCACCATGGTGAAGGAGAGCTCTATCTGCTCCGTGCTGGGCATGGCGGAGATCATGTATACCGCCCAGACCGTGTCCGGCAACAGCTACATCACCCTCGCGCCCTATGTGCTGGCCGCGCTGGTCTATTTCTGCATCAACTATCCCGCCTCCAAGGTCATCGAGGCCATAGAAAGGAGAATGCGCCGTGGCGACAAGCAGTAAAGTCCTCATCTCCGTGCAGCATCTGGTCAAGGAGTACAACCACGGCGCTGTCCACGCGCTGAACGATTGCAGCCTGGACATCCGCAGGGGCGAGGTGGTGGCCATCATCGGCCCGTCCGGCAGCGGCAAGTCCACGCTGCTGCGCAGCCTGAACCTGCTGGAGGAGCCTACCTCCGGCGCGATCTACTTCGACGGTGTGGACCTGGCCAGCAAGCAGGTGAACATCGACCAGCACCGGCAGAAGATGGGCATGGTGTTCCAGCACTTCAACCTGTTCCCCCACAAGACCGTCCTGCAGAACATCACCCTCGCCCCGGTGACGCTGAAGAAAAAGACCCCCGCCGAGGCGGAGGCCCAGGCCCGGGCGCTGCTGGAGCGCATCGGCCTTGCCGACAAGGCCGCGGAGTACCCCAATATGCTCTCCGGCGGACAGAAGCAGCGTATCGCCATCGTGCGGGCGCTGGCCATGAACCCGGAGGTCATGCTCTTCGACGAACCCACCTCCGCCCTCGACCCGGAGATGGTGGGTGAGGTGCTGGACCTGATGCGCGACCTGGCCAAGGAGGGCATGACCATGGCCGTGGTCACCCACGAGATGGGCTTTGCCCGTGAGGTGGCCGACCGGGTGGTGTTCATGGCCGATGGCAAGATCTTAGAGGAGGGCACGCCCTCCGACATCTTCGACCACCCCCAGGACTCCCGTTTGCAGGACTTCCTCAGCAAGGTGCTATGACAAGAGAAAAAGCGTTCCCCTCCGCCGCTGGCGGAAGGGAACGCTTTTATGCTGTTACGATTTATGGTTCATGCCTCAGGTCGGATGTCACCAGCCGCAGCAAGGATTCCTTTTCGTTGGGAACTTCGCCGTCCATCACCGCGTCCAGCAGCCTTTGCAGCGTTTCACCCACCGCCGGACCGTGCAGCCCCAGGGCCGTCAGGTCGCTGCCCCGCACCGCCAGATCCCGCAGCGAAAAGCACGACTGCCGGGCTACCAGCCCGTCCAGTATGGCCTCCGCCTTGTCAAGCTCCGCCGCCCGGCCGCGGCACAGCGGGCTCTGAGCCCGGTTGTCCGCCCGCTTCACCGCCAGCAGCTGCCGCAGCGTGTCCTCCCCCAGCTGCCGCGCCGCCCGGGCGACGGCCTTTTCCGTCCGGGGGATGTCCCGGTCGTGCCAGCGCACCAGCGTGACGATGCGCTGGGCGCTTTTTTTATCCATCCGCATACGGCGGCATATTGCTTCCGCCAGCTCCGCCGACCGGGCCGGGTGACCATAAAAATGGCCCGTGCCGTGCTCGTCCACAGTGAAGCAGTCCGGCTTCCCGATGTCGTGGAGCAGCATGGCCCACCGCAGCACCGCGTCCGGGGCGATGGCCTCCGCCGCCCGGACGCTGTGCTCCCACACGTCATAGCAGTGGTGCTTGTTCCGCTGGTCGAAGCCCACGCAGGGCCGTATCTCCGGCAGGAATACCCCTATCACATCCGGGAATGCTAACAGCACAGACGCCATGTCCTGCCCCGCCAGCAGCTTGTCCATCTCCACTAAAATGCGCTCCGCGGCGATGTCCGCCAGCAGCGGAGCACACCGGTGCAGCGCCGCTGCCGTTTCCGGCTCGATGGCAAAGCCCAGCACCGCCGCGAACCGTAGCGTCCGCATGATCCGCAGCGCGTCCTCGTCCAGCCGGCGCATCGGCTCGCCCACGCACCGCAGCACCCGGCGCGACAGGTCCTCCTGCCCGCCGAAGGGGTCGCAGATGTGCCCCCGCAGGTCCATGGCCATGGCGTTCACCGTCAGGTCACGCCGGGCCAGATCCTCCTCCAGCGACGTGGAGAACCGTACCGCATCGGGCCGCCGGTGGTCGCTGTACGTCCCGTCCCGGCGGAACGTGGTCACCTCCACGCGCGTCTCCCCGGTGCGCACCGTCACCGTCCCGTGCTTCAGCCCTGTGGGGATGGCCGCCTGGCCGAACAGCGCCATGATCTGCTCTGGTCTTGCGTCGGTGGTCACATCCCAGTCCGACGGCGCGGCGCGGCGCAGCGTGTCCCGCACGCAGCCGCCCACGGCCCAGGCCTGATGACCCGCCGATTCCAGCCGCGCCAGCAGCGTCCGCACCTCCTGCGGCATCATGGGCCTATTCCCCCTTTCTAAAAATGGTTGCACTTCCTATTTCTCTGTACTATAATAGTTTAGTATATTTTCAGCTTCTGTCAAGAAGGAGGACGCTATGTTCCATCCCACTACCGACATTCACACATATTTTCACCCCGGCAAGCGCGTCCATTTGGCCGGCATCGGCGGCGTGTCCATGTGCGCCCTGGCCGAGGTGCTCAAGGGCATGGGCGTCACCGTTCAGGGCTCCGACATGACCGACAGCGACACCGTCAGGCATCTGCGCTCCGTGGGCATCCCCGTCACCATCGGCCACTCCGCCGACAGCCTGCAAAACTGCGACGCCGTCATCCGCACCGCTGCCATCCACGACGGCAACCCGGAGATCGCCGGGGCGATTGCCCGGGGCATCCCCGTCTACGAGCGTGCCCAGGCCTGGGGCGCGATCATGAAGGGCTATCGCAACGCCCTGTGTGTCTCCGGCACCCACGGCAAGACCACCACCACCTCCATGGCCACCCATATCTTCATGGCGGCGCAGAAGGACCCCACCGTCATGATCGGCGGCACGCTGCCCCTGCTCCACTCCGGCTACCGGGTGGGTCATGGCGACACCATCATTTTGGAGAGCTGCGAATACTGCAACTCCTTCCTGAATTTCTTCCCTACCGTGGCGGTGATCCTCAACGTCCACGCCGACCATCTGGACTTTTTCAAGGATCTTGCCGACATCGAGCACTCCTTCCATGATTTCGCGGCCCTCGTGCCTCAGAGCGGCTACATCATCGCCAACGCCGATGACGAGGGTGCGCGGGACGCGGTGGCGGGCCTGCCCCACCCGGTGTTCACCTTCAGCGTCCGGGATCACGATGCCGACTGCTATGCCGACAACGTGTCGTTCTTTGACGGCTTCGGCGACTTTGACATCATCGTCTGCGGCCATCACTACGCCCATGTGTCGCTCCGCGTCCCCGGCGCACACAACGTGTCCAACGCCCTGGCCGCCGCCGCGGCCGCCTATGTGCTGGGCGTCCCCGGCGAAGCCGTGGAGGAGGGGTTGTCTGCCTTTACCGGCGCGGGCCGCCGCTTTGAGCACAAGGGTACATTCCGGGGCGCGGAGGTCTACGATGACTACGCCCACCATCCCGACGAGGTGCAGGCCCTGCTGAACGCCGTCCGTCCGCTGCCCCATGAGCGTCTTATTCTGGCCTTCCAGCCCCACACCTATACCCGCACCGCCGCGCTGTTTGACGATTTCGTCAACGTCCTGCGCCAGCCGGACCGCGTGGTGCTGGCGGAGATCTACGCCGCCCGGGAGAAGAACGACCTGCACATCTCCTCCAAGGATTTGGCGGATCAGATCCCCCACGCCGTCTACTGCCCCACGCTGGAGCAGGTGGCGGATGAGCTGGAGCGTCTGGCCCGCCCCGGCGACCTGATCATCACCGTGGGCGCGGGGGACATCTACCGCGCCGGCGAAATGCTGCTGAAACGGGGTGACGCGGAATGACCGTCTCTCCCGTTTTTCATAACACCCGCCCGGAGGGCGAGCTGCTGCCCCAGGAGGCCGCCGCCTTCGACCTGCTGGAGGCGCTGCATATCGACTATGACCGGGTCAGCCACGACGCGGCGTTCAACATGGAGCTGTGTGCCCAGGTTGGCGACGCGCTGGGCGTGTCTGTGTGCAAGAACCTGTTTCTCTGCAACCGGCAGCAGACGAAATTCTACCTGCTTTGTATGTCCCCGGATAAGGTGTTTCACACAAAGGAGCTCAGCGCGCAGATCAACTCCGCCCGGCTCAGCTTCGCCCCGGAGGACAAGCTGTGGGAGCTGCTGCGCTGCACCCCGGGCTCGGCCACCATCCTGGGTCTGGCCAATGATACGGAGCACGCCGTCCAGCTGCTGATGGAGCGGGAGGTCTATGAAGCGGCGTACATCTCCTGCCACCCCTGCCTCTGCACCAGCACCCTCCGGCTGAAAACCGCCGACGTGCTGGAGAAATTCCTGCCCCACACCGGCCACCGGCCGGTGGTCGTGGACCTGTGACCATGCTTTCCAACAAAAACCGCCCAAAGGGCGGTTTTTTATATTGTTCACAAATTGCACTTGCAATCAAAAACGTTTTCGGGTATACTCACTACATTCCCACCGGGCCGACGGCACTCCACTTTATGTCCCGGCCCGGCAAATGAAAAGGAGGAATACCCGCCCTGACCGGCGGTGCGGCAGTGTGGAGACCTGCCGTAACGTGCGCCAAGCCGCACAAGGCTGTTCCATGCGGAGGCAGGACAGCCACGGTCAAAACAAAATGGCAAAGGTCGTACTCAAGGATCTCAAGAAGGTCTACCCCAACACCGAGAAGAAGAAAAAGCCCAAGAAGGGCGAAGAGCCGGAGAAGAAGAGCAATCTTCAGATCACCGAGGAGGGCGTGGTGGCCGTCCAGCAGTTCAACCTGGAGATCGCCGACAAGGAGTTTATCGTTTTGGTCGGCCCGTCCGGCTGCGGCAAGTCCACCACCCTGCGTATGATCGCCGGTCTGGAGGACATCACCTCCGGCGAGCTGTGGATCGGCGACAAGCTGATGAACGATGTGGAGCCCAAGGACCGCGACATCGCCATGGTGTTCCAGAACTACGCTCTGTACCCCCACATGACCGTGTATGAGAACATGGCGTTCTCCCTGAAGCTGAAGAAGACGCCCAAGGACGAGATCGACAAGAAGGTCCGCCAGGCTGCGGAGATCCTGGACATCACCCAGTATCTGGACCGCAAGCCCAAGGCCCTGTCCGGCGGCCAGCGCCAGCGTGTGGCCATCGGCCGCGCCATTGTCCGCGACCCCGCCGTGTTCCTGATGGACGAGCCCCTGTCCAACCTGGACGCCAAGCTCCGCAACCAGATGCGCTCCGAGATCATCAAGCTGCGCCAGCGCATCGACACCACCTTTGTCTACGTCACCCATGACCAGACGGAGGCCATGACGCTGGGCGACCGCATCGTCATCATGAAGGACGGCTTCATCCAGCAGATCGGCACACCCCAGGAGGTGTTCGATCATCCCGCCAACCTGTTCGTGGCCGGCTTTATCGGCACGCCGCAGATGAACCTGTTCGACGCCCGCCTGATCAAGCAGAACGGCAAGTACGCCGTCACCGTGGACGGCGTCACCGTGGAGCTGTCCGACGAGAAGCAGGCCCGCCTGTCCGCCAAGGACGTTCCCGAGCAGGACGTGGTCCTGGGCGTCCGTCCCGACCATATCATGCTCTGCGCCGACGGCGTCAAGGGCAAGGTGGATGTCAGCGAGCTGATGGGCTCTTCTGTCCACCTGCACATCAACGCCAGCGGCCGCGACGTGGTGGTCATCGTTCCCACCAACGGCAACGCCGCCCATTTCCCCATGGGCAGCGAGGTCAACCTGATCTTCGGCGGCAACGTGGCACACGTGTTCAGCAAGGAGACCGAAAAGAACCTGGAGTGGTAACACATTATACAAAAAAGAGAGACGGCCGAAGCCGTCTCTCTTTTTTGCGCCGCGATGGGCGTTACTTCTCCGATATGTGGACGTTCAGGTGGTCGTAGGTCATCTCCACGTTGTGGGCCGCAAAGGCGTCCCGCAGGTTTTCATTCAGCGCGAAATACGCGCCCCAGTAGTCCTTCGTCTCCGTCCAGCAGCGGATGCTGTACTCGATGGCGCTGCTGCCGTAATCGGTGAGATACACCACCGGCGCGGGGGAGGGGAGCACGTTGGGCGTGGCCGCCACCGCCTCCAGACAGGCGGCCTTCACCTGCTCGGTGGGCGCGTCGTAGGAGGCCGTGATCTTCCGCACCACCCGGCGGCGGCCCATGGCCGTGTAGTTGATGACACGGGAGGAGGAAAGCTCCTTGTTGGGCTGCATGACGAACTGCCCGTCGAACGTCTCGATTTTGGTGTGGTTCAGCGTGATCTCCCGGACGATGCCCGTCGTGCCGGACACCTCGATCTCATCCCCGATGTTGAAGGGGTGGGACGACAGGATCACCAGCCCGCCGGCCACATTGCCCAGAATGTCCTCCGCCGCCAGCGTGACGCCCAGCGTCAGTACCGACACCAGCGCCGTCAGGGACGAGGTGTTCAGCCCCAGCGCCCCTGCCGTGATGATGCCCGTCAGGATGTAAAGCACCACCTTGACGGCGGTCAAGATGATCTGCCGCAGCCGATCGTTCATCCGCTTGCTGCGGTCCAGCAGCCGCTTGGCCAGCTTCAGCAGCAGCCGGACAGCCACCAGGCAGATCAGCAGCGTGAGAATGGCCGACAGGATATGCCCCAGACTGTAGCCGCCCAGCGTTGTCTGCATGATCTTGGAAAGGTCCTCCATAAAAGGCACGCTCCTTCTGTGTCGTTTTCCCCATTATACCAACCCCACGCGGATATTTCAATTCTTTCTGTTTTCTTGCAGGGAAAGCACAAAGCCGGGGGAAGACTGCCGCCTTCGCGGGTGCGAAGCAGTGCTCCCATGCCGACACATGGGAGCACTGTTTGTCAGGAAATGTCGTGGGGTAGCGTGAAAGGCGCACCAGCACTATTGGCGCTTCAGCAGAGAGAGAAGCATGGATCGGTCATCGATGTCCTGCATATCCACGAACTTGTTAGCCAGTGCGCGGCGGAAAATTTCATCAAAAGAGACTGTGTTCGGGACGTCACGTCGGGGAACGATAAGCGTCTGCGCCGCAGAAATATAGATCAGGTACACCGTGCGCAACTTGACCACGCATGCCAGCTTGGAGAGGCTTGCGCTGAAAGAGGCGGGGTGCCCCTGAGGGGCGAGGAAGAGCTGCGTGTTGGTAAGGGTGAGGTCCATGACTTTCTGGAGATCATCGGCGCCGTTCTGACTGTATCTAAAAACAGTCAACTCTGCATTGCCCAAAAGAATGAGTAGCCAAACGATATAGCCGCCCAGTAGAAAAAGGGCGATGGAGTTGAACGGCCATAGCTCGTAATATGAGCCGATGAGATAGACAGCGCCAGAGGGGAGAAGCCAGCGCATAATACGGAAAAGCCCTGCGTTGCGCATGAATGTGCCGTAAAGCGTGGCCACGCGGAAATCCTTCAAAGTTGTTTGATATGAAAACTGCATAGGCTGATCCTCGTGCAATAACTGTGGCAATAGGGTCGGATTACTTTGTGCTTTCCAGGATGATACGGCAGCTCAGGAAGTTCGATTCCCGGATGACGTTTTCCCGTTCTTCCTCCGGCAGGCTGATGCGGTACAAGAGCCGTTCGGAAGCCAACTGCCCCATGCGCTCCAGAGGTTGCTCGATGGTACAGATGGGAGGAACAAAAATGTTGCGGAGATTACTGTTGACGTAACCGGAAATGGTAAACGAGGAGGACAGCTGCATTCCAGCGCGGTAGTAGCTGCAGGCAACGCCGTGCATGATGGTGACCTCGGTGACGAAGATCGCCGTCGGGACATTCCGGCTTTCACGGTAGGTATCCTCCATCACCTGTACGACTGCGTTGAAATCCACGGCGGAAGGACTTTCCGGGTCGGCGGGCAGTTCCACACAGCGACAGTGCGTGTCATCCCCGAAGAACTCCCGACAGGCGGCAACCGCTGCTGCGGAACGCAGTGCTGGCGTGTTGTTGGGGTTTCTGTGGCGGCGCTGCAGCAGGATGACGCGCTGATACCCCTGATTGAGCAGATAGCGGATGACGCGGCGTGTGCTCTCCGCGTGATTGATCACCACGGAGTCCATATCGACATCGCCGTCCTTGGGCAGGCGGTCTGCCAGCACCACGGGCAAATCGTTCTGGTCCAAGCGCTGATACAGGTCGCTGTTATAGCCGCTGACCACAAGAAGCCCGTCGACCTGCTGATCCAGAAGATCCTGCACCATCTGTTTCTCTCGTTCTGGGTCGTTTTCGCTGTTGACGACCACGATCTTCCGCCCATTCTTCGTGCAGGTGTCGCAGATGCTGCCCAGCAGCTGGGGCGTCTGGCTGGCCATGATGTTGGACATGATGACGCCGATCAGATTGCTGCGGGAGGTCTTCAGACTGTTGGCCAATCGGTTGGGACGATAGCCTGTGTTGGCGATAGAGTCGGAGATGCGTTTCTTTGTTTCGGGAGACATAAACTCATATTTCCCGTTCAAATAGCGGGAGATGGTGGTTTTGGAAACCCCTACATCCTTGGCTATATCATTGATGGTGATCTGTTTACGAGGCATAAAATGCGTTCCCTTCTTTTTCTGTCTCTGTGTGATGGAAGCGTGCTCCCGAGGGGATGCCTGCTGATGGCGCAGGTGTTGTGCGCGTGTTGCGCTTGGTTTACGAAAATTATAGTAAAAGAACGACAACTTGTCAACAACTAACACGCATATTTTTAAACAAAATTTTGATGAGCACGGCATAGACGTCTAAATTTGCGTGAAGAAAGCAGATAGAAAACGAAAAAATATATAAATATAGATTTAAAGAGAATATCAGGAAATGCGGAAGTTAGCATAATGCACAAAAAATGAGCGGATTTATCTACGCATAAACGCCACTATGCACTTGACAAGCGGAATAAACGTATGTTATATTCTTGACAGCAGATAGTTACCGGTTTCGTAAAACGGTAAGCGTGATACGAGTACAAGAAAGAGGAACGAAATATGTATGATGTGATAAAACACTACGAGAAAGTACCCGAGGACATCGTGAAGCGCTATTCCGTGCTGGAAGAAAGCGCGTCGATCAATGAGTCCATGCCCAACAAGGATGGTGCGCTGTGCTCCCGTATTCGTGCGATCTGGCCGGGGCTGCGTATGTGCGGCACGGCGCTGACGGTCCGGTGCGGCATCGGCGACAACGTGATGCTCCACAAAGCCATTTCCATGGCAGGCCCTGGCGACGTGGTCATGGTGACCAATGGCGACTTCGATGAGGCAGGCGGCCTGTTCGGCGGCATGATGGCTGCATCCCTGAAGTCCCGCGGCGCGGCAGGACTGGTGATGGAGGGCGCTGTGCGCGACACCATCCTCATTAAAGAACTGGAATTCCCCGTGTTCGCGCGGAACGTGTGCATCAAGGCCGCCACGAAGCTCTGCCCCGGAAAGATTAACCACCCCATCGTCATCGGCGGCGTGTATGTCAAGCCGGGCGACCTGGTGTTCGGCGACAATGACAGCGTCGTGGTCGTGCCGCGGGAACTGGCAGAACAGGTCCTGGAGGTAGCTGAAAAGCGTGAACACAACGAGGAGGGCCTGCTGCAGCGTATCCTCAACGGCGAGACCACCACCTTCGAGATGTTCCGCACAAACTATGAGAAGCTGGGACTCACGGAAGAGCCCGATCCGGAATAACAGAGAACAGCGCAGAAGGAGAAATATACATGAAAATCACAAAAGTAACGCCATATCCCTTCTTTGCTGGGCCGAAGAACCTGATGCTGTGCCGTGTCGACACCGATGAGGGTGTGTACGGCTGGGGCGAGGCTTATGTGGTGCAGGGCAAGGAAAAGGCGGTACAGCTCTACATCGAGGCCATGGAGGCATATATGATCGGCCGCAGCCCCTTCGAGATCAAGCACTCCGGCACGGCTATGTTCGACGACTTCTCCATCCGCCGTAGCAGCTGCGATTTCTATGCCGCGTGGAGCGCCATTGAGATCGCCATGTGGGACATCGCCGGTAAGGTCTGCGGCCAGCCGGTGTACAACCTGCTGGGAGGTCCGTGCCGTGAGAAGATCCGCCTGTACGCCAACGGCTGGTGGGGCGGCGCCAAAAGCATCGACGAGACGGTGGAGCGGGCGTTAGCCGTGAAGGCCAAGGGCTTCACGGCCATGAAGTGGGATCCCTTCCAGGGCTACTGGCGCAACTACATCACCCCCGCGCAGGAGGACTACGCCGTGGAGTGCGTGAAGGCCGTGCGTGAGGCTGTAGGGCCCGATATAGACCTGCTGGTGGAGGTCCATCGGCGTCTGTCTCCCTACCACGCCATTCACTTTTCCGAGCGCATCCAGGAGTTAAATCCCTTCTGGATTGAGGAGCCGTGTCTAGCAGACAACATCGACCTGATCGCCCAGGCTCACGCCGGCATCAAGGCCCCTGTCGTCACCGGCGAGACGCTGTACAACAAGGAAGCATTCATCCCCGTGTTTGAAAAGCACGTGGCCGAGATCATCAATCCCGACATCTGTGTCAGCGGCATCAAGGTGATGAGTGAGATATCCGCCATGGCAGAGCCGTACAGCGTGCTGATGAGCCCTCATAACTTCAACAGCAACGCCGTGGGTTTGGCGGCGATGATCCACCTCTCCGCCTCTATTCCTAACTTCCTCATCGGCGAGATGTTCCTGACGGTGGACGAGGCCTCCCGCGAGATCATGGTCGAGCCTTTCGAGATTAAGAACGGCTATGTGGCGCTGCCCACCAAGCCGGGCCTGGGCATCGACATCGACATGGACAAGCTGGCCCAGCGCCCCTACAAGTTCTTTGAGCGCAAATTCCCCTTCAAGGGTGCCTGCGACTACCGCGACGAGTTCCCCAAAGAGGGGATGTAAGGATAGCACAACCGTTCAGACAAGGAGGTCAAAAAATGGCTAAAGTTGGATGCAGAATATATACAAAGGTAGACCGTCCCGAACCGGAACTGGTCCGGCGATTTGAGGACTATGCCGCAGCGGATCTAGATGACTGCATGGGTCGGATCGCCAGCATGGATTGCGGCATCAAGCCCTTTAACGGTGTGAAGCTGTTGGGTACGGCGGTGACGGTGAACCTGCCCAGCGGGACGAACCTTATGTTCCATCAGGCACTGAGCTTGGCCCAGGAGGGGGATGTGATCGTCGTCAACGCAGGCGGCGATACGAGCCGCGGTGTCTGCGGCGAAAACATGATTGAGATCGCGAAGGAGCGCGGTGTGCGCGGCTTTGTGGTGGACGGTGTGATTCGCGATGCCGCAGCAGCGCGGGCACAGACTGACTTCGCCGTGTTTGCACGTGGGGCGGAGGCCAACGCCGCGTTCAAATTCGGCTCTACTGGTGAGATTAACGTACCCGTCGCAGTAGGCGGCATTATCGTGTATCCCGGAGACATTCTTGTGGGTGATGAGGACGGTATCGTGGCAATCCGACCGCAGAATGCGGCCAAGGTGCTGCAGGATGTCAAGGCGCTGACCGAAAAGCAGGAGGCTAATTTGGAACTGATCAAAAAAGGCGTCTCCGACAGGAGCTGGTTGAGAAAGATGCTGGAAGAGGCGGGCTGCCAGATTATCGACAAGGCATGGTACGAGGACGAAGCGTAACACGCGGCACAGCAGTATGCGTTGCACGAAGCAGAAAAATACGAGGAGGAAGGAAAAATGGCAAAGCACATCAAGCACATCGTGTTCTGGAGAATGAAGGAAACGGCAAACGGGAACGACGCGGAAACGAATATGAAGATCGCCATCGAGCGGTTGGATGCCGTAGCGGCAGAGTTTCCCAAGCTGCTCAGCCTGACCCATCACAAAGGCATTTTTACAGGTGCGCACTACTGGGACTACGTGGAGGAGATGGAGTTTGAGAGTCTTGAGGCCCTGAAGGAATGGGCGCAGTTTCCCCTGCACAAGGATCTGCACGATTTTGTGGAGAGTATTCGTAAGGAACGGGCTGCTGTTGACTACGAAATTTGAAACATTATTGTAAATACAAGAGAAAAAGAGGAGGAAATTACGAGATGAAAAAGACATTGGCAATAATTTTGACGCTGGTCATGGCCTTTGCCCTGGTGGCCTGCGGCAAGACTGACGATGCCGACAACGGCGATGGTGATGCGTCCGACAAGAAGATACTGCTATCCATGGGCGCAGGCTCGCCCGGCGGTTCTCAGCAGGTGTATGTGGGAGGTTGTGCCAGTTTGGTATCCCAGTACGCGAACAACGTGGAGCTGCTGCCTGAAGCGTCCGGCTCCGGCGGCTCTACGGCTGATCTAGCAGCCATGGTGCAGGGGGAGGCGGAGTTGTGCTTTGTGAGCAACGCTGCCGCACAGAAGACCTATGCCACCCCCGAGGGTGCAGGCCTACGTGCCGTGTGGGGCGCATTCCCTCAGGAATTCATCATCGTGACCAACAATCCTAATGTTAACAACATCGAGGACCTGGCCGGTAAGGTCGTGGCTATCGGCCCTGCGGGCGGTACACCCGAGTCCAGTTCCCACGAGGTATTCGACTGCCTGGGTATCGACGCGGAGCTGATCACCATGCAGTGGTCCGACTGCTTCACATCCCTGGCCGAGGGTAAGGTGGATGCCGTTACCGGCGCCTGCGGCAATCCTACCTCCGCGCTGATGGAGGCCGAGACTATGTTTGATTGCCATTGGGTCAGCTTTACTGATGAGCAGATGGACAAGATCCTCGGCACTTACAACCATTTCGGTAAGGTGTCCATGACCACCGATTATTACACCGATCTGAAGGCCGAGATGGGTGCCGGCTCTACTTACAACACTCTGGGTATTTGGATGTGTGTGTATTCCCGCGAGGATGTGAGTGAAGAGGGTGTGTACCAGGTGGTGAAGGCCGTTATGGACCACCATGATGAGTTGGTCAGCTCCACCCACGCCGCAGCAGCCTATACTGTTCCCGAGGCTGTGAAGAACGCCGGTGTTCCCTTGCACAAAGGTGCACTGCGCTACTATCAGGAGATCGGTGTTGAGATCCCCGCAGAGCTTATCGATGAATGAAGCATACGCGCAGAATATCTTCCTAAATTCCCCATTTCCCCCGCTCTGTGTGCGTGGTGTCTAACACCACGCACACAGAGACAATATGAGGTTGTTGTATGAATAAAAACGAAGTCAATTTGCAGGACATCCAGGAAGAGAGCCGGGAGCAGGATACGTCCCGGCTGGTGGATATGTCCTACACGGAGGAGGAACTGGCCGAGCAGGAAAGAGCCACCGATACGGAGGGTCTGGACGAGGACGGCACTTCCATTCGTGTGTTTCATAACAGGTACGTTAAGATTGGACTAACGGCCGCCGCAGTTGCGTTTGCAGCGTTCCATATTTGGCTGGTTTTCATCAAGTGGACCAACATTTTCGCGATTCTCTCCTCCCACTGGGCAGTGGGTATGCTGTTCCTGTTTATCTACTATCCCACGAAAAAAGGCGCACTGGGAAAGCAGAAGCGCTTCAACGTATTTGATGTAGCCTGCCTTGTGGCCACGGCGGCCATTTGGGCGTATATCATGAAGGATTCCTTGGGACTGATGGAGCGCCTGACCTATGCCAGTTACAGCACGATAGACATTGTGGTCGGCATCGCCGCAATCTTTCTGACACTGGAGGCGACGCGGCGGTCCATGGGCCTGGGTCTGCCAATCGTGGTGGTATTCCTGGTGCTGTATGCGCTGTTCGGCGCGCATCTTCCCGGCGCACTGGCCAACAAGTCCTACTCTATTCCCCGCATCACCTTCAATGTGTTCAACCTTTACGGTATGTTCGGTACGCCCATCAAGATGTCATGCCAGAACATCTTCCTCCTGCTGCTGTTCGGCGGTTTTCTGCAGGAGCTGGGCACGGGCGACACCATCATGAGCATGGCGACCTCCGGCTTCGGCGGCAGCCGCGGCGGTCCGGCAAAGGTCTCCGTTGTGTCCAGCGCCTGTTTGGGTATGATCTCCGGAAGCTCCGTGGGCAACGTGGTCAGTACCGGCGTGTTCACCATCCCGCTGATGAAAAAAACGGGCTACAAAGCCGAATTTGCCGGCGCGGTGGAGGCGGTGGCGTCCACAGGCGGTCAGATCATGCCGCCCGTCATGGGCACAGCGGCGTTCATCATGGCAGAGCTGCTGGGTATGCCTTATGCCGAGATCTGCCTGGCCGGTCTGATTCCCGCGCTGGTGTACTACTTCGGGTTGCTGGTGGCGGTGGATCTGGAGGCGGGCAAGCTGGGACTGGGCCGGATGGATACTTCCAAGCTGGAGAAAGTCTCTGCCATCCTCAAGAAGAAGTGGTATCACGTTATTCCGGTGGTAACGCTGATTGGATGCTTGGCCTTTAAAATGACTATTCCCAAGGCGTCCCTGCTGGCTACGGCCTCCATGGTGTTGGCCGCACTGATCGCACGGGACGGCACGCTCACGGTCGAGTCTTTTATCAACGCCATGGAGCGTGGTACGAAGAACGCCGTGACCATCATTGTCTGCTGTGCCTGTGCCGGCATTGCTATATCTGTCATCAACCTGACGGGGCTGGGTATCAAGTTTACGCTGGTGGTCACGAAGATTGCCGGAACGAGTATGTTGCTGTCCCTGATCTTCTCCGCCATTGCCACCATTATTCTGGGCATGGGTTTGCCGACCTCTGCAGCGTATATCGTTGTAGCCTCCGTCTTGGTGGGCGCACTGACGAAGCTGGGGCTGGCACCACTGACGGCACATATGTTCCTGTTCTACTGCGCATCTTTGGCTGAGATCACACCTCCTGTGGCCATGGCGGCTTACGCGGCCGGCAACGTGGCGAAAGCGCCGCCTATGAAGGTGGGCTTTACCGCGGTACGTCTGGCGCTGGTGGCTTTCATCATGCCGTTCTTCATTGCCTATAATCCGGCGCTGATCCTGCAGAGCGATGTGGGGACGATCATCGAGGCGGTCATCACGGCCTTCATCGGCGTCTACTTCATGACAGTGGCGCTGGAAGGCTGGTTTGAAGGAAAGATCCATCCCGGCCTGCGTGTGGTGATGTTCATTGCAGCGGTGTTCACCATCCATCCGCAACTCCTGACGGACATCTGTGGCTTGGCTGGCATTGTGGTGTGCTGCATTCTGCATAAGCCGATGCGTCAGTGGGTGGTCACAAAGTTTAAGAGAAAGCAGAAATCGGCGGTGTAAGGCACGTCTGCCGCCTATGCCGCGGAATGGCCGGCAGCGCCGGCCATTCCGCGGCGGAGATTATTGAGAGGTGAAAAATGAACATTGCTTTTATCGGCCTCGGAGCGGTCGGTATGTATTATTCCGAGGGCCTGGTGGCCAACGGTGCAACGGTAAAGGGCTACGATGTCATGGTGGGTGATCCGCGTTTTGAAGAACGGGTCAGGACCGTCCGTGGCAACGGCGTCGAGGTGGTCAACAGTATGGAAGAACTGGTGAAGGACGCAAATCTGATAATGGTGGTCACCACGGCGGCGGTGGCGGTAAAAACCGCAGAGTCCGCCAAGCCGTTCCTGAAGAAGGGACAGATTTATGTGGAGCTGAACTCTGCCGTTCCCTCCGACAAGAAGCGGATTGAGGAGAGCCTGCGCGAAGTAGGTGTGGATGTGGTGGACGGTACGACCATGTCTGCAGTGAACATGGTGAAGTATAAGGCGCAGATCAACTTCTCCGGGCCGCGGGCCAAGGATGTGGTGGATATACTGCGGGGCTACAAAATGGATGCTCGGTACTTCGGAGAAGAGGTGGGGCAGGCGGCAGCGTTCAAGTTGGTGCGCAGCATCTTCATGAAGGGATACGAAGCGATTCTGATGGAATGTGCGGAGGCAGCCGCCCACTACGGCGTGCTGGACGATGTACTGAAGTCCATCGCGGAGTATTTTGATGCCAAGACCAGTCAGGAGCATTTTGATCTCTTCATCAATACGGACGCCGTATTTGCCAAGCGGCGCAGTGAAGAAGTGGCGGGCGTTATCAAGATGCTGGCGGATGACGGCATCAACAACACGATGACGAGAGCTACTGTGGAGAAGCTATCCTGGATATCCACCCTTGGCTTGGACGAACATTACAATCACGAAGCGCCCAATGATAAGCATGATGTGATCCGTCGACTCTGCGCGGCGGAGAAGGACATGCCTTTGTAAATTTTGTGGAAGCATGGAGGATTAAAATGCGAGATTTTGAAACAAAGATCATGAAGAGCTGCACCGGCTCACCCACAGTAAAACTCCTGTCCAAGGGCTTGGAGATGAAGCGGCAGGGGCTGGATGTGCTAATCCTCAGCGGCGGTGAGCCAGATTTCAACACCCCCGAACGCATCAAGGCCGAAGGTATCAAAGCCATTCAGAACAACATGACCCACTACACCCCTGCGGCGGGGCTGATGGAGCTGCGGGAGGCCATTTCCAGAAAGTTGCTGAAGGAGAACGGCATCATAGCCGATCCCAAGACCCAGATTATCGTAACGCCCAGCGGCAAACTGGCCCTGTATCAGGCCCTGGTGTCCTTTCTGGAACCCGGCGATGAGGCTATGCTGCTGGAGCCCAACTGGGTGTCCTATAAGGAGATCGTAAAGATGACGGGGGCGACCTGCGTCTCCGTACCTCTGAGGCATGAGGACAATTTCCGTATCACCCGGGATATTTTGGAGAGTAAGCTCACTGATAAGAGCAAGATGGTGATCATCTGCAATCCCTGCAACCCCACAGGCCGTGTGTTCACGGAGGAGGAGATCCAAACCCTGGCCGATTTTGTGGATGAGCACGACCTGCTGCTGGTGGCGGACGAGATCTACGAAAAGCTGGTCTATGACGGCCACCGCCATATCAGCGTGGGCGCGATCGAGAAGGTCAAAGACCGCGTCATCACTCTGAACGGTTTCTCCAAGGGCTATGCGATGACCGGCTGGCGTTTGGGCTACTCTGTGGCCTCTGCACCATTGACCAAAGTAATGATGAAGATGCAGGAGAGCACCGTGACCACCTCGGCGGCCATGGTGCAGAAGGCGGCTGTTGTGGCTTTCGACTGCGAGGATGATGTGCAGTACATGGTAGCGGACTATAAGCGTCGCCGCGACTTCATCGTGAACAGCCTGAACGAGATCCCCTGCATCCATTGTCCGATGCCGGAGGGCGCGTTCTATATCTTCCCCAAGATCGACTATAAGGGCATGAATTCCTTCGAGCTGTGTGATTATATCCTTGAGAAGGCCAATGTGCTGGTCGCACCCGGCGACGTGTTCGGAGAGGGCGGCGAGAAGTGCATCCGCATCGCATATCCTGCATCTATGGAAACACTGGAAAAGACCGCGGAGCGGTTCAAACAAATATTCATGTGAGGAGGACATACCTGTGATCAACGAAAAATACGGCTTCGGTACGAAGGTCATCCACGCAGGTAATGTGAAAGATACGCAATATGGCGCATTAGCCACGCCTATCTTCCAAACCTCCACCTTTGTATTCGATAATTGCGAGCAGGGCGGCCGCCGGTTCGCCGGTGAGGAGAGCGGCTACATCTACACCC
>ERZ824978.1708-NODE-1708-length-21978-cov-7.631483_pt1 | contig 21978 bp, 11 predicted proteins | sample MGYA00519860_ERZ824978 | MGnify/ENA primary metagenome ERZ824978 (study PRJEB31778, sample SAMEA3449184) | human gut metagenome | biome: human gut; feature: human-associated habitat; material: faeces | place: United Kingdom | collected 2010/2012 ... | reverse complement strand
GCCTGCAACATTTCCTGAAATGCACGATTTTCTGTTTGATTTTTGTATTCCATAACTTCCCCTTTGCGAACATTTTATCGCATCATATAATAATCAATGTTTATGCAAGAATTTGGGTGGTTTCATAAATCTGGCTTTGTCCGGATTCTCTTTCATCCATTCCCGGGCAAAATCCATTACCTCAGTCATAGTTTCATAATCTTTTCCACAAAAACAGCAACTTGGGCATGTTGGACATGGCCATCCCTTATTTTTGAATCTGCATGCGTCTAAATGTCGGTATGCTCTTAATAAATTTGCTTCATATTCTTCTTTAGACTGTGAAGCTTCCCTGTTTTCACGATAATAAAGGTGATACATTTTTTTAGTCATATGTTTTTTGATTCTGGTATATAAATTTCCTTTTAATTTGTCCACAATCAGCATATTATACAATCCTCCGTAAGTTTTATTACTATGTTGACTTTTCCTTTAAATTTCATTATAGTTGTAATTATATTATTTACAATCATCAAAATAAAAAATATGTACAGTTTCTCAACACATTAAAAAGAACTGTTGAGAACTTGAGATGTTTTTGACAAACCAGCAATATTTTGTCTCAAAAATTTGAAAATAAAATTATTATATCATACTACAAGGAGTTTCTTATCATGAAATACTCAACAAAATTAAGCGATACTGTTCATGTGATGGTTCTGATTGCCATCAACAAGGAAAAATCTCTCTCCAGTGCCTCAATTGCAGAAAGTGTCCATACAAATCCCGGATTTGTACGCCAGCTTATGTTAAAACTAAAAAAAGCCGGACTTATGACCAGTGTCGCCGGACATGCCCGTCCCTCTCTTTCAAAACCAGCAGACCAGATCACATTGCTGGATGTTTATAAAGCAGTTGAAGGCGAGAAACCACTGCTTCATTTAGATACTCATACCAACCCTGATTGCGGCGTTGGCATTAATATTCAGTTGTCTTTACAGGAATTCTATAATGAAATCCAAAAAACTGCTGAAGAAAAAATGAATATGATTACTTTACAGGATATCATAGATACCTATTATCAGCGAACATCAATCCTCAATATCTCCCCGGTTATCCATCACGGTTAAATTTTCATCCCGATTTACGGAAAATGTTCCTACTACATCCGGTTCACCTTCCTTATGACCGGATTCAGGTTTCCCATAAATACTTCCTGCACAGCTGGATCAGGATTATCAAATCCTACATCTATGGCTATCTGCATTTCTGCAATAAAAAATGTAGATTTTTCCTTATTTTTTCAGTATTTTCAGGGTCTTCTCAATTCGCATGATTTACTTGAGTTGTACTTTATTATGGAAATTCACATATATATTCCCTGTATAACATGAATAATTCCAACCAACACCGCAGAGGTATGTAAAATCTCACCATAACGATAAATACATATGTTGTCTTTCATCCAGACCACGATGTCGACCCTCTGGTAACTTTGGGATTTCGGTGCTCAATAGCTATCCCTGTTATCTTGCTGTCTACGCTTAGCCTGCAACGTTGCCGCGACAGACTCAAGACTCGCTTCAAATGCTGTGGTTAGTAGCTAATTTGATGGGGGTTCCGCCTGCTTGAGTTCAATCTTTTTTCTTATTTTTGAAATGGTGATTACTCATTACCTTAAAATTCTTAGTTCTCTCTACACGAAAAATCTGTTCCATGCTCCCCCACTTCCTTTCCAGACAGAAAAAGACGCAAGCCATATTCTTATGACTCACGCCTTTCTGCATAACTTACTTTTCTATTCTTCTGTTTCTAATTCAACTCTCTGTAAAATATCTCTTACAATACCTGCATCTTCAATCAGATTAATTCTAAAACATTTTTTACCTGCGTCCTTCAAAGACGCACCACCATGATATGCTTTCGTTTTAACAAAAATTAAAAAACGATCATGAAATGCTCTTGTGTACTTTACATCCACATGTCCATCTACCAGAACAATTTCTGTTTCTGCCTTCTGAATCAATCCTATAACTTGAAATGCCAAATTGGCATTTCAAGTTACCTTACCGCACAATCATTTCTTATAAATATTTCAAAATCCATACTCCTATTTTACCCTATTTTTCTCATTCTGCCTACTGCTTTTTCATGTTCACATATAATAATGAGGTCGCATTCCACGACCTCATCACCTTCATTTAGACATAAATCAATTCCTTGAGAATAATCTCTTCCGCAATCGCTTTGTGCTGATTAGCAACTCTTACCCAGGCCATCTGATCTGCTTCTTTATCCTGTAAAAATATCACCTGATAAGTTGAATTTCGATTGTTCTTCAGATAATCTCTGCGAAGAAAACCATACTTGCCAAGTTGCTCCATCTGCTCACCGGATTTATAGGTGAGATTCGAAATCAGATATCCATTTACATTCGTATACATTATCAAATAGGACATTCGCAATCCGCTTTCGCTACTTGCTCATGAACGCAGTTGCTTCGCTGCCTGCATTCATTTTATTAGCACTCTCCATTTCTCATCATTTTTTGACCACAAATTTACGACATTTACGACAAATCTGACACTGCTTTACAATACCAGACAAAATAACTGATGCCCCGGAAAGCCTGTAAAATAGCCACTTTCGAGATACACAAGACAGGACAAAAACCTTCTTCCATCATCAAGAGGCGAGTGCTAATTTACTTTTATATTTTTTTTCCTTCCATTACTACCTTCTTGTCTGTCACATCAAAACAACCTGTATTCATCTTTTTCAATGTAAAAATGGCCCTGCCACATGTGTAGCAAGACCACTTTTGTCACATACTATTTCTTCTTCCTCTCCATATCCTCCGCCATCGCTTTCTGCTGTGTCTGTTTCTTCCCTTGTTTTGCAACTTTCTTCTGATTGAGCCGGAGTCTGGCAAGTACAGATTCTCTTGGTTTATTTTTATCTTTTTTCTTCGAAGTATTGTTCATCAGTCCGTCGATCATATTGTAGTTGGCTTCTTCTGCCATCTCCGCACTGCGAAGATATTCTCCGTTGTCCATGACCTTCTGCCAATTTGCCAGCTCTGGTTTCTTTTTCTGCTGCTCTGGTAACTGCTGTGTCTGATTCGGTTGCATCTGCTGTTGTTTCTGCCGTTCCTGTTCATTCACTGCCTGTTGCTGCATAAAGTTCTGGATGTTCCGTCTTGCTTCTTCGTCAAATCCATTGTAACAGTCATTCATAACTACTGCTCCATCTTCACTGAGAATCACATAGGCGGCTCTTGTACCATACTCTTCATGTTCCATCAGGAACCATTTCTTCTCATTCATCAAAATATAATCCTGGGCAAGCCATGTACCTTTCTTTCCTTCGATTTCATATCCGGTTGTATCAATGGAAAGTCTGGTATCAGCGTAACTTTTGATCGTGAAAAATTCTGAAACGATGATGAATCCGTCTTTATTAATATAGTAGGCTGTGGTTTTTCCCTCATCCGTGATTACCAGAACATCGCTACATCCGATGGAATGACCTTTGAAGTTCTTCGGTCGCTGTTTCTGCAGGCGTATTTTTATATCCGCCGGAGTTTCCCCCGGCTGGATTCTTCCAATATATACCTGCTGATAGTTCTCAATGCTGACGCTCTTTCCTTCGCTTCTCAGCTTTTCATAAGAACGGAAACGAACATCACGATACTCTGGTGTTTCTTTTACCTGATATACTGCACACTGACTTGTTCTCATTCCTCGTCCTCGTCCTCCTCTTCCAATTCCGCTTTATAATCTTCCAGATCCATAAGAAAAATCTCATAGCCTTCATCACTCATGCAGAACAGCTTTCTTATAGTATTGCAGACCAGCCCGATCATATCCGCATCCCCTTTCAGAAATGGAATGATATTGTCGATAGCTTCCATCGTATCATTTCTGTTGCCTTTATCAAACATTGCGGTCACTAAACATTCGTCTGTATCAAAGTTCATTGCCAGATCCATCATAATTCTACATCCCCCTTCTTATGTGCTTTGGATTTTTCAGTTGCCATTTCTTTCTGCTCCTGTGCTTTTACTCTTGCCTGGAACTCTTTTAACGACTGCAGCACAGATTTTTTCAGTTCTCCTTTTTCACCCTTTACAGGCTCTTTCTTTTGCGTCTGGTTCGGTTCTACTGATACGGATTCTTTCTTGACTGGTGTTTCTGAAACTTCCTGTTTCACTTCCACGATTTGTTCTGCTTCCTGCACTTTTCCATGTTTCTCATTCAGATATTTTTCCATATCGTTGATTGCTTTCTGTACCAATGGACTCTCCTTATAATGTGGAATCATATCAATCAGATCCCTGTCTATCCTGTCTCCACTCATGAGTCCATATTCCCCGGAATAATCTTCATCGCCATCTTGCAGATCAAATCCGATTCCTTTGATTCCATGCAGCCGTTCTGACGGGATGCTCTCATATATTTTAATGGCTTCTTCTAAAGTAAGGTTGTTATGGTACTCTCCCATGACCGGAAACTCCATGCACTCTGCGACATAAAAACTGATCGTGGCTTCTGGCTGTTCCTGCTCTGGTTGTTTGTCAAAGATAGAAAATCTCTCTGCGTCCTCCAGACGGGAAAGTAAAGAACGGACAGTTATAACATCGCTGTCTATATCGGATTCTTCAGATACTTCAACCAGCCAGTCCTTTAAACACTCTGTTTTCTTATTCAAAATGTCCTCTGTGATTTTCTCCACCTGTTCTTCCCTGTTCTCAACGGTATCTTTATATTCATAAGCGTCATATTCATAGCTGAAATTATCTAAATCCACCGCCAGCTTTTTAATCTCCTGCTGATCAAGGTAAGCATCTGCTTCCTTCATATATTCTGCCAGAGTGATTCTTTCTTCTGCGATAGGATTGATGTCCACCTTAATACCTGCCATTGCTATACCATGAGCATTTAATTCATTGAAGAAACTGTCTTCACGGATATTTCCACGATAAGAAAGCACTACATCAAGGTCAGAATCTTCCCGGTAAAGGTCTTGTCTGCTTCTGGAACCATACACTCTTGCAGCAAGCAGCTCTACCTCCTGTTCCATTCCCATATCTTCTAATACTGCCTGTGCATGATACAGAACCCCTCTTTCTACTTCTGCCATGCTCAGGCTATTTAATGCCAGTTCATTTCTTCCGATCTCAGAAGTCACACGAAGTTCCCCCTCCTGCAATAAATCTTTAGAGTGCTGGATCGTCATTTCCTCAAATTCTTTATAATCCACTTTGACACATTCCATGTCATCCATTCTTTCACTTTTAAGGATTTCATAAGCAGCTTCCTGAATGGATGCGTCTGGATTATCGTAATCACCACCCTGGATTTCATGCAGGTCAGAGTCATAAAAAATAAACGAATATCCTTCTTCTGTTGCCTGAATAGTCAGATACCCTTTACTCCTGGTAAACTGCAGTGCGATTCCTTCATAGGTTTGCAGTGCTTCTTCCCTGCGAAATCCTTCAAAAATACTTGCCGGGCAGTTCTTTTCTAATTGTATCCGCTGCATCTGTTCTTCCTGAACTTCTTCCACATCTGCCATCAGATCTTCATAATCCACTACTTTTGCATTTTCCAACGAGTACCCTTTATCTTCTAAAATATCACTGGCAGCTTCATCTACATAAATTGTCGGATTGTCATAGATTCCTCCATCATCCTCCTGATAATCTTCATTGTAAAATGTATAATCATAGCCATCTTCTGCAGTCTGGATTGTAAAGTATTGTTTTCCAATCTGATATGCAATCTGTACCTCATTCCAGTCCAGCATATTTTCCATTTTATTTACCGCTTCATATATTTCCGGATTCAGCCACCCTCCGATCTGTTCATATGCATGGGTCAGCTGATCTATTCCGTTTTCACATCGGATAAAATCCATGCTTTCCTGCATTGTTTCCGTATTCTGGATACCAAGCACTTTTTCCTGATGATTTGGCAGGCGTAAATATTCCTGCATCGCTTCATCCAGTGATTTATACCGGTTTACTTTTACTACACCCTCTGCATTTACATCTTCCATCACATAAAAATTATCAACGTAATGAATCTCTGGCATTTTCAACTTTATGCCTTCTGGCAGCTGCACCTCACTGACTGCATGGAAATTAAACCGGACATCCGTTCCAGATTCATTTTTTCCTGCCATCGTTTCTTCCCAGGTGTCTTTCTGTACTGCCTGTATTTCTTTGATTGTAAGTGTCTGTCCACTCCGCAGGGTTACAACAGAATCTTTCGGGAATTCTGACAAGTCATAAAGTGTTGTTCCATTTTCCTGCAAATATTCCGATACAGCTTCTAACGCTCCTGCATCAAACCCATTCCATAAGTCCTCCGCTACAAGCTGTCCATTTTCTGCTACGATAATGCCCGCCACGTTGGCGCCAAATTCATCATGTTCCATTAAGAAAAAATTCTCCCCCGCATATTCCTTTTCATCAACCGTATGCCATGTCCCGTTATGTCCTTCTGCTTCATATCCTCTTGTCTCTGCCGTAATCGTCACTTCATTTTCTCCTATCGCCTGTTCTATCCTCTGCATCCGGATCTCAGCTCTTGCCATGTCGATAAACCCATCTAAAACTGCCGGGTGGCTTTCGATCACATAATCCAAGTTCAGATTTCTGCCCCGGCTGATATTTTCCGGGACTTCGATATGCTCCGCCCAGTCTTTGTTCTGTCTGGACAATCTTCCATCATGGGAAAGTTCCCGGATGGTATTTGCCATAACAAAATTCATACGTTCTTCCCCGAAGCGTTCCACGACTTCTTTTGCCGCATCCTGCTTTAAGTGCAGCCCGTCAAAATTCTCCCGGATGGCTTCTTCGATTGCTTTCTTACAGTCCAGGTTTAACTTTCTGGAATCTAGATAAGCATCCACATCCCGTTCTCCCATTGCCTGTTCCAATGTTCCTTTATAAACTGGCGGATATGCCCTGACGGAATTATGTTCCAGCATGTTCATTCTCTGCTGGACAAACTCCGGAAGTTCCTCAAAGCCAAAAGAATCCACATAATAAGCCTTTGTCTCTGCCGTTCGGTTTATAACAATGACATCACTTACCGATAAGGAATGACCACGGAAATCTTCCGGTCGGTCAATGTTAAAGCGTTCAAATATATTGTCTAACGTGATCGTTGGCATCCACGGTGCTGCATAAACCATCCGGTAATCCTTTCCGTCAATGGTATAGCCCAGACTCTTTGCGGATTCTATTCCCATAAACTGATAAGTATGCTCATCTCCACTATCCATCTGATAAATGGCAAACCTTCTGCTTTCTCCATGCAGAAGAAGTGTCTCATCAATCTTTTCCGCACTGTCCTGTTCCAGTTTTTCCTGTCTGGCGGCAGTTGCTTCTCTTTCTTTATGTACTTCCCATTCTGCTTCCGTGATACCAAAAATACCGTCATATCCCAGGATTGCATTTTCTGTTTCTGCAAGAATCTGTCCTGCCTGCTCTGGATTGTCTGGATTTCCATGTAAGAGAAAAACTTCCGCACCCTCACGATACAATTCTACTGCCCTGTTTTTTTCAAGAGGATACATGTGTTCCTGTCGGATTCCTGCTTCGTGCATTTCTGTAAAACCGATCATGCCATCTGGGAAATTGTCAATCTGTGCCTGTGTTTCATTCATAAGGCTTCTCGTATATTCACTTCCCGGTCTGCGGATTGCAGTCATCATACGGTTCACCAGTCCAAGCACTTCGTCTTTGTCATCCATCTTATATGCAAAATTCACAATAAGATTTCTCTGGGAATCTGTGAAGTTTCCCGTATTGGCAGCTTCTGCCGTTTCAATCAGACGGTGAGCATACTGCATGGCTGTTTCTTCTGCAATCTCTGGTTCCTTGGCTGGGAAGTTTGCCCTTGCTGCCTGGATCACTTCATACACCAGCTTTGAACCAGCTTCATCGTAAGATTCCCTCATATCCCATACCAGGTCATTCAGTCTTTCCACCTGTCCGGGAAAAGTTTCCGCATATTCATTTACAAATGCCTTTTCTTCTTCTGAAAAAATATTTCTTGGAAACTCTGCTTTTTGCACAATCATCTCTGCCTGCTCTTTCGGAGAAAGGTCAGAAAAAGAAGTAACTCCTGTGTCAGCATCATACTCCACATCATAAAAATCAATCGGATAGTTCTCTCCGTGCCCACTGCTGTCATACAGTGGTGTGACGGCAGCACCTTTTTCTTCCAGAAAACTTTCCAGTGGTTTCTCATTTTCCTCTATCTCACCACTTTCCAGAAGGCTGACGTATTCACCCACATTCTGCTCTAACTGTTCCCTGCTCATATTTTCGATCAAATCATAAGTAAACTCGGAACCCATGCTGCCCGAAAGATGCAGGATCAAATCTTCCTTATGGAAGGTATCCCGGATTGGTCTTTCCATTTCCAGCTCATGCATCTGTGTCTCGATATTCTCAATAACTTCTGCAGATGTTTTCCGGATGGTATCCATGGATGCCCGGAGTGCTTTCATATCCTTGCTCTCACACCAGCTGGCGATATAGGTAAACGAATATTCTGAAGTATCCAGACCAAAGTGATTGCAGACAATATAGGCAATACTCTCCGCTTCTACTTCTTTGGTTGTCCGGTCTTTTAAAATCCCTTCCGCATCCATTATCTCCCGGTCATGCAGCAATGCGTGGCTTACTTCATGGACTCCGGTTTTCATGGTCTGGAGATTACTCATATTTTCCTGAATTGCTATATACTTTTCTGTCTGATGGTAATACCCCTTTGCTTCCCCGTCTATCTCCATCATGCGGATCGGTACAGGCGAAACACTCTGCAATGCCTGCATGAATGTATCATAAAACTGTACACTTCCGGTAAGCTCCGGCACCTCCAGTTCTGCGATCGGTTCTCCTTCTGTCTGGCTGACATCAAATACTGTCGCTACCCGAAATCTTGGGATAATCATTTCCACAATCTCTGTTTCTGGTTGTCCATCTTCACCAATGATTGGTTCCTGTGTATCCGGGTCAATCTTTTCAATCTCCTGTTTTTCTCTTACTGGTGTCGGTGCAATAATCTGGATTCCTTTCTCTCCACGTTTTACATGACGGTTAAATTTCTTCTGCCATGCCTGATAGCCTGCCACCAGTGTTGCTTCCGGTTTCTGTATGGTGATCAGCAGCGTGTTATTAAAGCTGTAATTGTGGAACTTTGACATGGTATTCAGATATTCGGTATATCTCTCCAAAGTAAAGATTTCCTTTACTCCCTGTTCCAGCCGTTCCGATATTTCTTTTAACTGTTTTTCTATATTATTTGCCATAAACAAACCCTCCATTTTATGTCCCGCCAGAGAAAACTCTGACGGGAAATCTTTTATAACTCCTGTTCATGTTTTTTCTTTGCAGCTTTCTGTACAGGTGGCTGTTCCGCTGTATTCTGCTGTGCCTTCTCCTGCTTTAAGCGTTCCAGAATAGATGGCTTATGGATTCTGTCTGCTGTTTCCGGAAGTTCTTTTTCTTCTACGGCATCCCTGCTGTCTGTGCTGCTTCCTTCTCTGCCAATATCCTCATCTGCCATAATCGTCTCATTGCCCTTTTCATCCATGTTCAGCAGGGCATTTAACTCGGATAAGCGTTCCATCTTTTCATTCAGTTCTGCTTCTTTCGGGAATGGTTTCTTTACCTCTTCCTGTGCAGTAGCAAGCTGCTGTTGTACGGTTTCTAACTTCTGCTCACTTTCCGTCAGCTTCCTGTCGATAGAAGAAAGCGTGTTATGGATACGCTGCATATTTCCTATAGGGTCTTTTCCGATCTCCAGCTTATAAGAGCATTTTCCTTTGACCGTCAGTTCAAACGCATTGGAGAACATATTATAGGAAGCAGATAACGTGAACCCATGATATTCCCCGACCTTTCCGCCGGTGCTGACGGTTTTTAACCCTGCACAAGCAGCGATCAACGCTTCGCCTGCTTCTTTCTTATCTTCATAAAGGACATTCCCTACTGTCATGGCAAACGTGTCATTATCCTGTAAATCCACACTTTTTACTACCTGCGAATCCACCTGCATTCCGGCAATCCGCTCTTTCAATGCACTGATCTGTACCGGGAAATTCTTTGCAATATCGGATTCCAGACGGTAAATCTGACTGGTATGGTTTGCCTTTAGAAGTTTCAGCTTACTCACCTGCACATCCAGATCCATTTTTTCTTTAATGTACGGATTGCCTGTGGCAAGTGCCTTTATTTCCGCATAGGACAGTGCCGTATCATCCACATCTTCACAAGCCCTGACCGGGGATTTACTGGTCATGATCTGGCTGATGAACTTCTGCTTATTCTCCAAAATCTGCCACATATACGCATCAAAAGTGTTCTCCGTCACATACCGGAATATCTTTACTTTGTCATTCTGGTTTCCCTGTCTTAAAATACGTCCTTCCTGCTGTTCCAGATCAGACGGCTTCCATGGACAGTCAAGGTGATGGAGAGCAATCAGTCTGTCCTGTACGTTGGTACCAGCACCGAGTTTTGGAGTTGAACCCATAAGGATTCTCACCTGTCCGGCCCGCACCTTTGCAAACAGCTCCGCTTTCTTTGCCTCCGTGTTGTATTCATGGATAAAAGCAATCTCTTCTTTCGGGATTCCTTTTTCTGTCAGTTTGTTCCGGACATCATCATATACGTTGAAAGTCCCATCTCCTTTGGGTGTGGACAGGTCGCAGAAGATCAGCTGGGTTGTCCGGTCTGCTTTTCCTTCTTCCCATACCTGAAAAGCATTTTCCACACAGGTATTGACCTTGCTTTTTTCCGCATCCGGAAGAAGTTCATTTAATAACCTCTGATCCAATGCACATTTTCTTCCATCATTGGTAATCTTGAGCATGTTATCCTCTGTCGGATTCACAAGACCGCCTCTTACACTTTCGGCACGTTCTGAAAAAGCACTGACCATTTCCTGCTGTTCTTCACTTGGCTTCAAGACCTCATTGATAAACTCTGCTTCCGGTACAGGAAGATTCAGCATATCCGAAGTCTGAATATCCGCAGCTTCCTTAAAAATGGAGATCAGCTCTGGAAGATTAAAAAAACGGGCAAACCGTGTTTTCGCACGATAGCCCGTTCCTTCCGGTGATAATTCGATTGCGGTTACTGTCTCCCCAAACGTTGCCGCCCAGGAATCAAAGTGTCCCATACCCATACGCATGAGTGTGTCATACTGGAGATAACGCATGATAGTGTAAAGCTCGGTCATACTATTTGATACAGGAGTACCTGTAGCAAAGGTGATTCCTCTGCCGCCTGTCAGTTCATCCATATACCGGCATTTCATAAACATATCCGAACTTTTCTGTGCATCCGTCTGTGAGATACCCGCCACATTCCGCATTTTTGTATACAAAAAAAGGTTCTTAAAACTATGGCTCTCATCCACAAACAGCCGGTCTACACCCAACTGCTCAAAAGTTACTACATCATCCTTTCTGGTCTGGTCATTGAGTTTCTTCATCCTCGCCTGCAGACTCTTCTTTGTTTTTTCCAACTGCTTGATGGTATAATTCTGCCCTGCCTGATGTGCCGCTTCTTCAATGGAAAACGTAATATCTGCGATCTGATCTTCCAGCATGGCAATCTGCCGTTCTCTTGAAAGAGGGATTTTCTCAAACTGCGTATGACCGATGATCACGGCATCATAATCCCCTGTCGCAATACGGGAACAGAACCGTTTTCGGTTTGCCGGCTCAAAGTCTTTCTTCGTTGCCACCAGGATATTTGCTCCCGGATAGAGACGTAGGAAATCACTGCCCCACTGCTCGGTCAGATGGTTTGGCACAACATAAAGATTCTTTTGTGAGAGTCCCAGCCGTTTTGATTCCATACCGGCTGCGATCATCTGGAACGTCTTTCCTGCTCCTACGCAATGAGCCAGTAACGTATTATTTCCATACAGCACATGAGCCACTGCGTTTTTCTGATGCGGCATCAAGGTGATCTCCGGGTTCATGCCGACAAACTGAATATGGCTTCCATCATATTCCCGTGGACGGATGCTGTTAAATCGTTCATTATAAATTTTACAGAGATCTTCCCGTCGGTGCAGGTCTTTAAATATCCACTCCTTAAATTCCTCTTTGAGCAGCTCCTGCTTCTGCTGTGCCAGCATCGTTTCCTTCCGATTTAATTCCCGGTGTTCCCCATCGGCATCCTGTACCGTGTCATAAATCTTGGTATCTCTAAGGTTTAAGGCATCTTCCAAAAGGCGGTAGGCATTGGCTCTCTGTGTTCCATATGCGGAAGTAACAAGGGCATTTCCGTAGCTGTCCACATTTTTTCCCATAACATTCCACTGTCCGGTCACTTCGGCATACTGGACTTTGACCTTGCTCCCTACATAATATCTTGGTGTATGGAATGTCTCTGCCATGAACCGTGTAATGTAATCCTCGGAGATCCAGGTTGCCCCAAGTCTTGCTTCAATCTCTGATGCATCCAGATCTTTTGGCTGTACCTGCTCCAAATACTGCACATTCACCTGATATTCCGGGTGATCTTCTGCAAACTGTTTTGCGATCTGCAGTTTCTCCCTCACATTTCCAGAAAGATATTCGTCCGACGGCTCCCATTTTTCACCGATCGGATTCTTAAAGATCACCCCTGCCAGTTCTTCTGTAAGCTCCTCTTCTGTTTTCCCTGAAAGCTGTTCCATATAGGAAAGGTCAACGCCTGCCCTCTCACCAATGCAAACCGCAAGTGCTTCACTGGCAGTATCCACGGAAGTTACCGTTTCTGCCCTGCGGATCGTCCTTTTGGTAAAAATATCCGCTTTCCGTTTCAGTTCTCCCTTATCATCCAGAAATTCCAGAGAAGTCAAAAGACAATAGCTACTGTCCTGACTGAATGCCCTCTTATTGGCATTGCTGCTGATAAGACCATATTTTGCTGTAAAGATATCATATTCTTCATTGAGTTTTTCCTGCAGCTTTGTGATCTGCTCATCGCTTCCCTCTTCCATCTGACACCGAATCAGTTCATTCGTAACATCACGGATCTTCACCATCCCTTTGACACGTTCCGCTGTCATTGCCGGAAGCTCCATGCGGTTCATCACAGAATTTTCCCGGTAATAGACTTCCTCATTCACTACGGTAAAACTGAAATTCTTTACATCCGGGTCTGCCGGGATAGAGACAACATCCTCTTCTAACTCTGTATCCGAAAGTTCCAGTTCCGTGATCGTACCATGGATATTCTGGACGGCTTCCTTTAATTGTTCTTCTAAGGTAATTCCTTCTTTTGGTTTTACAGTCACTTCCTGCTTTCCATACTGGGTACTTTCTGTAGTAAACTCACCAAGCACCATTTCCGGATGCTCTGCAAAATAAGCATTGACTGAATAGCCTTCCGGCGTTTCCTTTAAATTTAACCATTCCGGTTCCTCAATGGATACCCTGTCTCTTTTCTGGAAAAACAGAATATCAGAAACAACGCTGGTATTGGCATTTCTCTGGAACGCATTATTCGGTAATCGGATGGCTCCAAGCAGTTCTGCCCGGTTTGCGATATACTGTCTCACTGCCGGATTCTGCTTATCCATCGTTCCACTGGAAGTTACCACTGCAACTACGCCGCCCGGACGGACCAGATCAAGGGATTTTGCAATAAAATAATCATGGATCATAAAATGATGCCGGTCATATCTGCGGTCACTGACCTGATACGCTCCAAATGGAACATTGCCTATCACACAGTCAAAAAAGCTATCCGGATAACTGGTTTCCTCGAATCCCTGTATGGCAATCTTGTTTTTCTGGTAAAGCTGTTTTGCGATCCTGCCCGAAACCGGGTCGAGTTCCACACCGTACATATTGGCTTTGCCCATACTCTCCGGGATCAGTCCCATAAAGTTACCGACACCACAGGACGGTTCCAAAATATTTCCCTGTTTCAGTCCCATATTTTCCAGTACTTCATACATACTTCGGATCACGGTCGGGGACGTATAAAAAGCATTTAAGGTCGATGCCCTTGCTGCACTGTATTCTTCTGGTGATAAGATATTCTTTAACTCCAGATACTCATTCGCCCAGCTGCTGTTATTTTCCTCAAATGCCTGTGGGATACCACCCCAGCCAACATAACGGGATAAGATTTCCTGTTCTTCGGGTGTTGCCAGACGTTCTTCTTTCTCCAAAGTCTGTAACAAATGAATGGCTTCCATATTTGCCTTATACTTTACCTTCGGACCGCCTGCACCAAGGTCATTATCCTGGATACGGAAGTTGTGTGGTTCTATCACGGCTTTTTCCTGTTCCGGTTTCAAATATGGCTGAAATTCTCCCTCATATCCAAACAGTTCATTTTCTCCGGGAATATAATTGCGTCCGGTTTCCAGGCACCGGAACACATCGGCAGTTGGTGCATTGCTGACTGCATAAAACTCATCATAAGAATACTTTGGGAAATCTTCTGTATGATAGGTCGACAGATGAAGTTCTGTATTGGAACGGGTCTGTGCAACCAGATCTTTTCCCTCTAGTCCTTCCGGCAATACCCCTACTGCTTCAAAATGATACCCCTGATACTCAAAAACACCCTCATCCCAGGACTCTGCCAGTTCTTCTGCTGTTTTAGCTGTTGTCTCTTCTTCTGGTTCAGTTGGTTCCTGTCCCTCAGAATCTTTCGTTGTTTCCTGTTCCTGACTTTCCAGAATAGATTCTTCGGCAGTAACCTCTTCCTCTTCTATTTCCTCCACATCTGACATATCTACTACGGTCGGTTCTGCCACTGCCTTCGTATCCAAGAAATCAAACATGGTCATCTGGTGCCCTGACGGTTCTGTAAAGAATGGTTCTGCTTCTGGTGTCGGGAAAATCGTATAGGTTCCCTCTGCATACTGGTGGAGTTCCGAAAGAAGTTCTGTTTTCTGCTGGTAGTTTGTCCCATACGCTTCAAAATCCAATGGAAGAGCTGCCAATGCTGCATCCATCTTCTGTAACAGTTCTTCTGTCTGCTCTGGATTCTTTAATACTGCCTCCATTTCTTTACCTGGTTTTTCCCAGAAGAAATCATCCGTAAATGGTCTGTCTATCTCTTCCGGAAGACGGTCATAAAAGCGGAGTACCTTATTCGCCATCTGCTCCCGTTCATATTCCGGCATACGAGCATAATCTTCTGCCTGCAGGAACTGGTCATTCTTTATCAGATAAGCTACTCTGTTTGCAACTTTATTCCAGGACAATAAAATTGACGTATATGGATTCCCATAAGCACCTCTTGCAAGAAACAATCCTTTTCCATCATAGTTTGCGTGTGAATCATCGGCACCGGAAAGTGCATGACTGCTTCCACCGATCCCATACTGTTCCTTGATAAAACCTGTCCTCGCTCTTTCATCCTCATGCAACAGATAAAAGGAATACGTCCTGAGCCTGCCCTGCGAATACGCTCCACCTCCTGCAAGATAAGCATCAATCTCATCCTGCGTAATGAACATCGGATGTTCTTTCCATGCAAACCCGTCCCTTGCCTGATAAGGGATGATCTCATCCGCAAACTTCTGAAACTGCTTTGAGATATTTACAGGATTATAATGATGGAAACGCATAATGGAATGATTTTCCTCATAGGCTTCTGCCAGTGCATCCAGTCTTTCATTCAGTTCCGAAAGCCACTGGGGATCTTCCAATTTTTCTTCCAGATAATCTGTGATCTCCGGATAGATACTGCGAAGATGTGGTAAGTCCTCTTCGTCAAAAACAATCTCCGCTACTCCTTCTGCCATATCCCCTTTCATATAGGCAAGAGCCTGGGCGTGTTCTTTTACTGCATTACTTCTTGCCGCATCCAATACAGACTGTGGTGCATATTCACCCTGATCTAAAAGCTGATGGATACGTCCGCTGACATCTTCCCATGATAAAAATGCCTTATCTAAAATCTGGTCTGTGACCGTATGCCCCACTGCGATCTGCATCCCGGTTTCATCAAACCAGACCGAATATTCATTTCCATCAATCTGAAAGCCTTTTCCACCTTTGCGGTATTCACGCTTCACAAACTCCGTATATTCCTCCGGTGTCTGTTCACTCATGAAATTATAGATGATCCGGAGCTGGCTGGCTTTCCGGTTTCCTCCTGTCCGTAAGATCTCATCGACAACTTCCTCTGGAATCGGGATTTCTCCGGCATAAAGGGCAGCTGCTCTTTCTTCTATCTGCCGCCTTTGTTCATTTGCGGAGGGATATTCGGGCAAAGATAAAGCAGAGGCGATCTCTTCCTCTGCTTTACTCAATCCATCTTCTCTTGTATCTTCGACTAACTGTATACCAATTCCGTCAAGATGCTCTCTTCCGCTGTTGCCATCAGTGCGTTCATGTGTGCTGTCCATGCCATCGGATCTGCTTCCTTGTCCGGTGCCGGATTCTTCTCCAGTAATTTCTCCATCTGGCTGTCCATTCTCTCCTGTGCTGCTTTCTCGATCTGTTCCAGATGGCTGTTCAACTTCCCGGTCAGGAACAGGCTCTGATAAAGGCTGTTCTTGTGTTCCTTCAGAAATGTCCTCCGCAGCATCCCGTATTTCCCGATCGTCACTTCTTCCTCTTCGACGGTCAGATTCGGAAACAGGTAATCTCCCTTGCGATGATATGTCAGTTCCATAATCGGTTCCTCCTTCATTTTCAATATTTTCTTCTTTTTTCGTTTCTGCATCCCGGTTTTTAGTTTCACGCATTAACGTAGTAAAGTTATTATAATTCCTTTCATTGGAATTTTCAACCTCTTTTCTCGCTTCTTCCAGAGAAATTTTATGTACGGTCTTTCCAATATCAATCAGAATACTCTCACTGAGCTGGCTTGCCGTATTTCCAAGAAAGGTGAGAACTGACAGACGGTTATAATCTGTGATATGCATGAAGTCCTCTTCTTCCAGAAGTTCCATCGGGTCAAGCCCGCATCGCCTGGAAAGCAGATAGTAAACACTGTCTGTTGCCAGCTGACGGAAATCACTGCGGATCGTCACCTCATCCAGATCTTCCAGATAAGTACCTTCTACAGCATATTCCAATCCGTCCAGGTATTCCTCCAGATTATCACTGACCATTTCCCTTGCGACTGCCATCAATGCGTCCTGCAAAGTTGCTGTATCCTTTTCTTCCAGAGCATAGACCTCTGCCAGATGGGTGAGGATCTCTTCTCTCTGGTGTTCCTGCATCTGCCAAAGATACGGGCTTCTGCCCCCGGCTACCATGTGGGTATCCGAAATATCAAACACATAACGGAGTCTGGTATGCTGCCCTGTTTCATCAAGCAGGGCGATTCCCCTTGCACCACGGTTCACCCATCGGAACATCTTTTCATTCCATAATTCCAGTGATGCACAGGCCGTTGCTTCCGGATGCTGTGCATGGATCAGAAGCTGGTCTGAAAAAGAATAACGATATAACCTTGATGCTGTGTCCATATAATCCATCCAATCCCCTGGCGAACTGCTCACTGATACGGCATGTTCCTGCACCAAGTTTCGGATGTCCTGTAGTTTAGACATTAAACTTCCCTCCTATCAATAAAAAAACAGCCCACTCTTTTTTAGAATTGGCTGCATAAAATGTACTTTACTTTTCGGAGAGAAAATGCTATATTCTAATTGAAAAGAGTAACCGCCCACAAGGTGGATGCTCCTGGATTAGGTTTTAATTTATTTTGCTCTCAAAGAGAGCTGCCTATCCTGTTGGCAGACAGGGTAGGCTATTTTTTTCGCTTGTTGTCCCTATTATCCAAATAGGCAAGCAAAGCAATCAGAAACGTACCGCCTAAGAACAATAAGCTCAAGACTTCGTATGTATCCATTCGCTCCACCTCCCTTCTTCTGTATCCCTTAACGGGATCTGAAAATCCAGGAGGTTTTTACCAACCCTGTACACAGTTACTCCAGTAATATTCTAACAGGTAACTCTCCGCAAAGCAATTCCTTTTTACTTCATACGGTTTTATATTCTGTTTTTCTCTTATCCTCTGGCCAATGCAGTTTCCATTCCAGATATTCCTCTTCTGTGATTCTTCCATCGCCCAATTTCTGCTTTTTCCCCATCCATTCCTGCAGATAAGACATTGTTTTTTTATCCCTCATTGTGATTCCAACTATTTCACTTTCTGAATCATTTAGCAGGAACAGATGAAAAAGCCCTCTATTTTCTTCATCCATCCAGAATAAAGTTTCCATTAATTCGTCCATTGTCGCAATTCCAGGACTTAAAAAATTTCGGACATCAACTTCCAATATTTCTGCTATCCGGATAAGCGTTTCCTGCTTCGGTGTACGCTGTCCACTTTCATATTGGGCGATTCTCACATCCGCACTACTTTCCCCATATCCTAATCTGCGTCCCAATTCCTTTTGAGTTATGTTGCGAAACATACGGATTTTTCTTATTCTTGCTCCTAATTTCAATTTCTTCTCCTTTTCAAAATGGGGCTGTGCAGTAACCACAGCCCCAGAACACTATTTATATTATCATTTGCGTTTTCTCTTAACTGTCACTACAGTTCCCAGACATCCTGCTGATACTGCAAGTGCCAGCACAAAAATAGCAATATTTGTATTATCTCCTGTTTTTGGTGAATTGGATACAGAAGTCGCATCAGAACCATGGGAACCAGGAGTGCTGACTCCCTGGTTTTCTGATGTTTCCGGAGTGTCTTTTTCCGGAGCTTTCTTATTTGTCAGATCCAGAGTATATTCAATCACAGGAGTACGGTCATTGACATATTCAAACTGAATCTTATGCTCGGTTTCATCAAGCTGATAGCCATCCAGTGTTTTTGTTTCTTTCAGGATATATGTGATTGCTTTTTTATACTGCCCATTCTTAAAAGTCGCAATCGGATAATTCTTTGATTCTGCATGGCCGGCACTGTCTGTTACCAGAGTTTCCAGAACTTTACCTTTACTGTCACAAAGGGCAAATTCTACATCTTTCATTGGCTTCTTGGTATCTTTATCTGTTTTATTTAAGATCACCTTGCCCATTGTCTGTTCATCTTCCATTTTGGCTCCCTGAATATCTCCGGTGTCCTTAATCTCAAATGTCACTTTATTTGCCACAATGTAACCCTTCGGTGCTGTTTCCTCCAATAATGTATAAGTACCGATTGGAAGTTTCTCCACATAATGGGGCTGATCACCAGATGTCCAGCTTTCCATAACTTCCTGGTTTTCATTAAGGATATACAGCTTCGCACCTTTGACCTCGCTGCTTCCATCTGTCATATCCACCTTACTGATCAGAATTTTTGTTGTATCGTCCTGCATTTCTACTTTCTGTATATCTGCAGTATTTTCTACTACAAACGTAATGGATTCTGCAGTTGCATAGCCATCAGCAGGAATTGTCTCTGTTAATGTATATTTCTTTCCAACTTCCAGTTCCTTAATGATGTGTGGTGTGCTTCCGGAAGTCCACTCATCCACAACGTTTCCCTCTGAATCGGATACTTTCAGTTTTGCACCTGGTAATTCTTCCCCGGTTGTAATATCTGATTTTGTGATTTCAAAAGTAGTTGGCTCATCTTCATAAGTGAACTCAAAGGATACTTCTTCAACCTCTTCTCCCGCATAAGCAAAATCAAATTCCTTGATTTCTTCTGTTGTCACAAATCCAGCAGGAGCCTGCACTTCTTTTACATAGTAGCTGCCATTGATTGGAAGATCTGCCGTAAATACAATTCTTCCATCCTGATCCGTAGCTTTCTGCTCGATCATGGTATCTGCTTTCAGGATTACTTCGCCTTCTGCATTTAAAATATCATTCTTTGTATAAAGTGCAAATACTCCGCCTTCCAGAACACGGTCTGTATTTTTTTCTTTCTTAACTACAGTTACTTTTGCTTTCTGGCGGTTATTCTGCCAGTCCTCATCATAAGTCACAACCGGAGTATTCTGATCACGATAAGTCAGATCAACCTCTCTGATTTCTCCATCCAGAACATATCCATCCGCCGTCTCTTTTTCCTTTACATAATATTTGCCTAAAGGAAGATCTTCTGATCTTGCATATCCAAGAGCATCTGTCGTAATTGTTGCTACCAATTCGTCCTTTTTATAATAATCACTGCTTTCCCCATCTGCAGCCTTGATATCCTCCGCTGCATAAATTTCAAAAGTAACATCTTTCAAAGAACCTGTAACATAACCAAATGCTGCGTCCATGCCGCCTGCCAGCATATCTTTCCAGGTAACTTCCTTGACAAATTCACCTTTTTTATTGATGATGATTCGTCCAACCGGAACAGCATCCTTCATTTCTACTTTTTGAACATCTGCAGTATCAGAAACTGTAAATTTCACTTCCTCCGCCTGCAGATAACCATATGGTGCAAACTCTTCCCGAAGTGTGTAGGTTTTTCCCACATGGAGTCTTTTTATTACATGAGCTTTTCCTTTTACAGAAGTCCATTTTTCTACTTCTTTTCCGTCTGAATCCAAAACCGTCAGTGTTGCTCCGTCAAGTTCCACACCTGTTGTAATATCTGATTTCGTAAATTCAGTTGTTGTCGGCTCATTCTTAAAAACGGTTTCCAGTTTTACTGTTTTTACTTCCTGTCCCTGATATTTCGCAGTCACCTCAATCTGCTCATCTGAAGATACAAAACCATCTGGTGCTGCCAGTTCTTTTATATAATAAGTTCCAAATGGCAGATCCTGCTCAAAAACAGTTTTTCCATCTTCACCTGTTACCGCTTTTGTAAGCAGTTCGTCTGCTTTTACCAGTACCTTATCCCCTGCTTTTATATCCTCTTTTGCGTAAAGACCAAACTCTGCTCCAGAAAGCCCTTTCTCATTTTCAGCATCTTTTTTCACAACTGACACTTCTACTTTCTGGCGGTCATTTATAAACTCTGCACTCTGTGAGATCACTGGTGTATTCTGGTCTGCATAGACGAAAGAAATCTTCTGTTCTTCTTCATTTAATACAAATCCCTCCGGTGCAGTCTTTTCTACCACTTTGTATTCTCCTAGAGGCAGATTATCAAGCTCTGCTTTTCCGGATTCATCCGTTGTCAGTTCTGCAACTTTTTCACCCTTTGCATATTTCAGGATTCTTTTTCCTGTATCATCTTTCTGGAAATCTGCTGTATAGATATCCTCTGCAGCATATACTTCATATACTGCACCGGAAAGGTTTTGAACTTCATACCTAAAATCATTCTTATAGGTCGAAAGAACCTCTCCTTTTTTCTGTACAGTGAGTTTTCCTTTCACCGAATGGTCCTCATATACCACTTCAATGACCGCATCACCTGAAACCGGATCCGTCTGATACAGGGTATTGGTATCCACCTGTATTTCGACATAATTTTTGTTAATGGTATAACCGTCCGGTGCTGTTACCTCTTCGATTCTATAATGACCGATTTTTAAATTCTGCGGCAAGATCAGATATCCGTCTATATCTGTGAAATAAGAGGTATGTGTAACGGTTGTCGGGTATGTAGTTACCTGCTCTACATATTTTTCATGATCCATATCATAAATTTTAAACTCTGTTCCCGGAATTAGAACAGATTTTTTAGTCTCATCATCCTGTTTGATGATTTTCAGTTTTGCAGAAAATTCTTTATCCAAAAGAACTCTCCATGTCTGCGGCTCTGTTGGTTTATTCTCTGTAATCCGGACAATAAAATCATCTACAGGTTTGTAATTATGGGGTGTTGTAGTTTCTCTCACCAGATATGTTCCATATGGAATTGCAATGGATTTTACATAGCCTTTCTCATTTGTAAAAATTTCCGTTGCTCCATTTTCACCGATCACAACTGGCTCTGCAGAGGAAAAATCATAATTTCCATCCTCTTTTACCACCAAAGAAGATACCAGATATGAACTAAATCCAGCTCCGGATAATAATGCAGCGTCATGAATTATGATCTTGGGAAATATTGACCGCTTATAATAAGATTAGTATAATGATGTGAAAATATAACGGCTCAAAGGG
>ERZ824978.1703-NODE-1703-length-22017-cov-7.196977_pt1 | contig 22017 bp, 18 predicted proteins | sample MGYA00519860_ERZ824978 | MGnify/ENA primary metagenome ERZ824978 (study PRJEB31778, sample SAMEA3449184) | human gut metagenome | biome: human gut; feature: human-associated habitat; material: faeces | place: United Kingdom | collected 2010/2012 ... | reverse complement strand
CTCGTTCTATCGGTCCGTACTCTCTGATTACTCAGCAGCCACTTGGTGGTAAGGCACAGTTCGGTGGTCAGCGTTTCGGAGAAATGGAGGTTTGGGCTATCGAAGCCTTCGGTGCAGCTCATGTGCTTCAGGAAATTTTGACAATCAAGTCAGATGACGTGGTTGGACGTTCTAAAGCATACGAAGCAATTGTGAAGGGTGAACCGATGCCTACGCCGGGTATTCCTGAATCTCTCAACGTATTGTTACACGAACTTAGAGGTTTGTGCTTGAGCATTACGCTGGAATAACTTTTTCAACTGAAGAATGGGGTATCGACTCCCATTCTTCCTGATTAAATTCTTCATTATCATAAAATAGAAAGTATGGCTTTTAGAAAAGATACTAAGATAAAAAGTAATTTCTCAAAGATTACGATCGGTCTTGCATCACCCGAAGAGATTCTGGAAAATTCTTATGGTGAGGTATTGAAACCGGAAACCATCAACTACCGTACTTATAAACCGGAACGTGACGGTTTGTTCTGTGAACGTATCTTCGGTCCGGTTAAGGACTATGAGTGCCATTGTGGTAAGTACAAACGTATTCGCTACAAAGGTATTGTCTGCGACCGATGCGGTGTGGAAGTAACGGAAAAGAAAGTACGTCGTGAACGTAGCGGACATATCCAATTGGTAGTGCCGGTGGCTCACATCTGGTATTTCCGTTCTTTACCGAACAAGATTGGTTATCTGTTGGGCTTGCCGACCAAGAAACTGGATGCAATTATTTACTACGAACGCTACGTCGTTATCCAGCCGGGTGTGAAGGCTGAAGACGGAGTGAGCAAATACGACTTGTTGTCTGAAGAAGAATATTTGGATATCATGGATACACTTCCAAAGGACAACCAGTATTTGGAAGACAGCGACCCGAACAAGTTCATTGCCAAGATGGGTGCGGAAGCTATCTACGACTTGTTGGTAGGACTGGACTTGGATGCATTGTCATACGAATTGCGTCACAAGGCAAACAGCGATTCTTCTCAGCAGCGTAAGAACGAGGCTTTGAAACGTTTGCAGGTAGTGGAATCTTTCCGTGCTTCACGTGGTCGCAACAAACCGGAATGGATGATTGTACGTATCGTGCCGGTTATCCCGCCCGAACTTCGTCCGTTGGTTCCGCTGGATGGTGGACGTTTCGCCACTTCCGACTTGAACGATTTGTATCGTCGTGTGATTATCCGTAACAACCGTTTGAAACGACTGATTGAAATCAAGGCTCCGGAAGTAATCTTGCGTAATGAAAAACGTATGCTTCAGGAAGCTGTCGATTCATTGTTCGATAACTCTCGTAAGTCGAGTGCAGTGAAGACCGATGCCAACCGTCCGTTGAAATCTTTGTCAGACAGCTTGAAAGGTAAGCAAGGACGTTTCCGTCAGAACTTGTTGGGTAAACGTGTCGACTATTCAGCCCGTTCCGTAATCGTCGTAGGTCCGGAACTGAAGATGGGTGAATGCGGTATTCCGAAACTGATGGCTGCCGAATTGTACAAGCCGTTCATCATCCGCAAGCTGATTGAACGTGGTATCGTGAAGACCGTAAAATCTGCAAAGAAGATTGTAGACCGTAAGGAATCCGTTATCTGGGATATTCTGGAACATGTAATGAAAGGTCATCCGGTATTGTTGAACCGTGCCCCGACATTGCACCGTCTGGGTATTCAGGCCTTCCAGCCGAAGATGATCGAAGGAAAAGCTATCCAGTTGCACCCGTTGGCTTGTACCGCGTTCAACGCCGACTTCGATGGTGACCAGATGGCCGTACACTTGCCGCTGAGCAATGAGGCTGTATTGGAAGCTCAGATGCTGATGTTGCAGTCACACAATATTCTGAACCCGGCTAACGGTGCGCCTATCACCGTGCCTGCACAGGATATGGTTCTGGGATTGTATTACATTACCAAACTGCGTAAGGGTGCCAAGGGTGAAGGTTTGATTTTCTACGGACCGGAAGAGGCTATGATTGCTTACAACGAAGGAAAAGTGGATATTCACGCCATCATCAGTGTGGTTGCCAATGACTTGGATGAGAACGGCAACATCGTAAAGAAGATGATCAAGGAAACCTCTGTAGGTCGTGTGATTGTCAACGAACTGGTTCCAGATGAATGTGGTTATTTGAATACCATTATTTCCAAGAAGTCTTTGCGCGACATCATCAGCAACGTAATCAAGGCTGTGGGTGTGGCTCGTGCTTGCGAATTCCTGGATGGAATCAAGAACTTGGGTTACAAGAAAGCATTCGAAGGTGGTCTGTCATTCAACTTGGGCGATATCATTATCCCGAAGGAGAAAGAGGAACTGGTAAAACGTGGTAACGAAGAAATCGAACAGATCATGATGAACTATAACATGGGATTCATCACCGATAATGAACGTTACAACCAGGTAATTGATACTTGGACACACGTAAACAGTGACTTGTCAGACATTCTATATAAAACAATTAAGAACGACGACCAGGGATTCAACTCTGTATTCATGATGCTGGATTCCGGAGCCCGTGGTTCTAAGGAACAGATTCGTCAGTTGTCTGGTATGCGTGGTTTGATGGCCAAGCCGCAGAAAGCCGGTGCCGAAGGTGCTCAGATTATTGAAAACCCGATTCTTTCTAACTTTAAAGAAGGTCTTTCGGTGTTGGAGTACTTTATCTCAACCCACGGTGCTCGTAAGGGTCTTGCCGATACCGCGTTGAAGACAGCCGATGCAGGATACCTGACTCGTCGTTTGGTAGACGTTTCTCATGACGTCATCATCAACGAAGAAGATTGTGGTACATTGCGTGGTTTGGTTTGTACCGCGTTGAAGAACAACGATGAAGTAATCGCTACGTTGTACGAGCGTATCTTGGGCCGTGTATCCGTACACGATATCATCCACCCGACTACTGGCAAGCTGATTGTAGCTGCCGGTGAAGAAATCACGGAGGACATTGCTGAAGAAATCGAAAACTCTCCGATTGAAAGCGTAGAAATCCGTTCCGTATTGACTTGTGAGTCTAAGAAGGGTGTATGTGCGAAATGTTACGGACGTAACTTGGCTACCAGCCGTATGGTTCAGAAAGGTGAGGCTGTCGGCGTAATCGCTGCACAGTCAATCGGTGAACCGGGTACTCAGTTGACTCTGCGTACATTCCACGCCGGAGGTATCGCCGGTAACATGGCAGCCAATGCAAGTATCGTAGCAAAGAACGATGCACGTCTGGAATTCGAAGAATTGCGTACAGTAGATGCTGTAGAAGAAACTGGTGAACCAGTGAAGATTGTCGTAGGCCGTTTGGCAGAAGTGCGTTTCGTGGATGTCAATACCGGCATCATACTGTCTACACACAACGTACCTTACGGTTCTAAGTTGTATGCTTCAGACGGTGAAGTCGTAGAAAAGGGCAAGCTGATTGCGAAGTGGGACCCGTTCAACGCCGTTATCGTAACAGAAGCTGCCGGTAAGATTGACTTTGAATCAGTGATTGAAAATGTGACTTACAAGGTAGAATCTGATGAGGCTACAGGCTTGCGTGAAATCATCATTACAGAGTCTAAGGATAAGACTAAGATTCCGTCATTACATATTTTGGATGAAAATGGTGGAATCATCCGTACATACAACTTGCCGGTAGGTGGTCACGTAGTGGTCGAAGATAAACAGACCGTGAAGTCGGGTGATATTTTGGTGAAGATTCCGCGTGCCGTTGGTAAAGCAGGTGATATCACCGGTGGTCTTCCGCGAGTAACTGAGCTGTTCGAAGCCCGTAACCCGTCTAACCCTGCAGTCGTATCTGAAATCGACGGTGAGGTAACAATGGGTAAGATCAAACGTGGTAACCGTGAAATCATCGTGACTTCCAAGACAGGCGATGTACGTAAGTACTTGGTTGCATTGTCTAAGCAGATTCTGGTTCAGGAAAACGACTACGTACGTGCCGGAACTCCGTTGTCGGATGGTGCCATCACTCCTGCCGATATCCTGGCCATCAAAGGTCCTACAGCCGTTCAGGAATATATCGTAAATGAAATTCAGGACGTGTACCGTCTGCAGGGTGTGAAGATCAACGATAAGCACTTCGAAATCATCGTTCGTCAGATGATGCGTAAGGTACAGATTGACGAGCCGGGTGATACCCGCTTCCTGGAACAGCAGGTGGTTGACCGCATTGAATTCAATGAAGAAAACGACCGTATCTGGGGCAAGAAAGTGGTAGTAGATGCCGGTGACTCTCAGAACCTGCAACCGGGACAGATTGTCACAGCCCGCAAGCTCCGCGATGAAAACAGTATGTTGAAGCGTCGTGACCTGAAACTAGTGGAAGTACGTGATGCAGTGCCTGCTACTTCTACTCAGATTCTGCAGGGTATCACACGTGCCGCATTGCAGACTTCAAGCTTCATGTCGGCTGCTTCCTTCCAGGAAACAACGAAGGTATTGAATGAAGCTGCTATCAACGGTAAGGTGGACAAGCTGGAAGGTATGAAGGAGAACGTAATCTGCGGTCACCTGATTCCGGCTGGTACTGGTCAGCGTGAGTTTGAAAAGATTGTGGTAGGTTCTAAAGAAGAATACGACCGCATCTTGGCGAACAAGAAGAACGTGTTGGACTATAGCGAAGTTGAATAACTCAACCGAATATAAAAAGAAAAGCCGTCTCGTTTGAGGCGGCTTTTTTTATGCTTGTCATGCTGCGTCAGCAGTTTCGTTTCCTTTTCCAGAAGAGCCGGATAAAACGCCCTCCGGTGGCAATGAGTGCCAGAGAGAGTCCGGTATAGAATACGGCGATGAAACTTTCCGGCAACAAATGTGCCTTGCGGATGGTGACGCCCATCCCAATCATGAATGCCATGACAATCCACCCCTTCACATCAAAGAAAGAGAAGGGACAATGCCTTTCCCGCTTTCCCGAAGTGATACGCTGCGTATGCTTGCGGTAGAGCTTGTGGAAAACCATGCAGAAGAACAGTAGGAACACCAGACTGGCCTCACAGACCTTCAGGAGCCAGTAGTGCGTATCCGTAATCCAGCAGGAGACGCCAATTTGCAGAATATTGAGGCCCGCCACCAGCCACACCACGCCAGCCGTCAGCAACAGGGTATTGGAAGAAACTCCGTACTTCATCTTAGCTTAGAACCATTTGATTTTCCGGAAAATGACGAATGCGGCTGCCGACAAGAGAATCGAGAAGCAGACAATCAGGGCAAACGCATGGGGCAAGCCTTCGATGTGAATATCCACGTTCATACCGTAGAAACTGGCAATCAGCGTAGGCACCATCAGGATGATGGAGAGACTGGTCATGCGTTTCATGATGGTGTTCACGTTGTTGGAGATAATGGACGCGAAGGCATCCATCGTACCCGTAAGGATGTCACTGTAGATGTTCACCTGGTTGTGAGCCTGTTTCAGTTCGATGAGCACGTCATCGGTCAGTTCCGCGTTCTGGTAATCCTGTTCATTGAAAATGTTCTGCAGCTTGCCTATCATGACCTCATTGCCACGGATGGACGTGTTGAAGTACACCAGACTCTTCTGCAGGTTCATCAACCGGAGCAAGTCCTCGTTACGGATACTCCGCTCCAGTTCCTTTTCCGCACAGTTCACCTCATTGTTAATCTGTTTCAGGTATTTCAGGAACCACACGGCCGAAGAGTAAATCAGCCGCAGAATCAGGTCGTATTTGTTGGGCACGTTGATGCCCTTGCGCTGCGTATGTTCAATGAAGTCGGGCAGCATCTCCGTAGAGTAGTAGCACACTGAAATCACCAGTTCATTGTTCGTGATGATGCCGATGGGCACCGTGACATACGGCACCTTCGAATCGGGCGTCTGCATGGGGATACGCAAGATGGTCAGCAGCCAGTTGCCTTCCGTATCCGTACGCGGCCTTTCGTCCGTATCGGCGATATCGTTCAAGAAAGATCGGGGAACTTTCAATTCATCTTGCAGGAAGCGGAAATCCGACTCATCGGGACACTCCACATTAATCCAGCAGTTGGGCTGCCAGTTCGTTTTTTCTACGAAACCTGCTTCACAAAAAAGATACTTTCTCATGTTTCTGCTCCTTTCCTTCGTTTTAAGCCCGGAGGAGCATCTTCAGAGTAAGGTACAATCTACTCACGGCACTCCTTCAGGAAGTGGTTAAAATAATGATAATACGTTCGCGAGTAAGAATCGTCCATATCGTTTCGTTTTAGGGTATAAAAAAAGTTCGTTTTTAGCAAACGAACTCTCAAGCTCTTCAGGTTGGACTTGAACCAACGACCCTCTGATTAACAGTCAGATGCTCTAACCGACTGAGCTACTGAAGAAGGTTTTTCCTTAATTGCGCTGCAAAGGTAGTAGGATATTTTGAATTATGCAATATCTTTGCAAAAAAAATAAAGCAAAATGGATAAAATATTAGGAATGGGCAATGCGTTGGTAGATGTTTTGGTGAGAATTGATGACGATTCTTTATTGGAGAAGCTCCATCTGCCCAAAGGAAGCATGCAGTTGATACAGGAAGATACGCTGGCTGAGATACGTAAATCCACTGCCGGCATGAAGATACACCGGGCCACGGGCGGTTCGGCCAGCAACACGGTAAGTGCCTTGGCGGCTTTGGGGGCCACTCCCGGATTTATCGGGAAAATCGGAAAGGACGAGACCGGACAGTTCTTCGACGACACCCTCCGGCAGCGGGGAGTGAAAACCGCGCTGAAAACCTGTGACCTGCCTTCCGGCATTGCCTCCACGTTCATCTCGCCCGACGGAGAACGCACGTTCGGCACCTGTCTGGGAGCGGCTGCCACCTTGCATGCCGACGACCTGTCGCGCGATATGTTTACCGGTTATGATTATCTCTATATCGAAGGCTATCTGCTGCAAGACCACGACCTGATGCTGCGGGCCATGCAGCTGGCTAAGGAAGAAGGTCTTCAGGTATGTCTCGACATGGCCAGCTACAATGTGGTGGAAGCCGAGCGCGATTTCTTCGACCATCTGATTGTGAAATACGTAGACATCGTGTTTGCCAATGAGAGCGAGGCACGGGCCTATACAGGCAAGGAACCCCACGAAGCCTTGGAAGAAATCGCCTCCAAGTGCAGCATTGCCGTGGTGAAGACCGGAAAAGAAGGCTCTCTCGTGAAGAAAGGTACCGAAGTCATCCAGCTGCTGTCGTGTCCGATTGAGGGCGTGGTGGATACCACCGGAGCCGGCGATTTCTATGCCGCCGGTTTCATGTACGGCCTGACCTGCGGCTATTCGCTGGAAAAATGCGTGCAAATCAGTACCATCCTGGCCACGGCCGTGATTCAGGAGGTAGGCACCACCCTGCCCGGAAAGAAATGGGACGAAATTAAGTTAAATATTGACGCACTTCTGCAAGTCTGACCGGAATAATGTGTTTATTTGCAGGAAGAAATAAATTGAAAACAAACGACGTATGAATGCAAGAAAAATGCTGGCCGGAGCCTTCATTGTGATGCTGGGCATGGGGATGACCAGTTTCAAGGAAGACGACCGCAATTTTCAGATATCGAAAAATCTGGACATCTTCAACTCCATTTTCAAGGAACTGGACATGTTCTATGTCGATACCGTGAATGCCGAGAAAATGATTCAGACCGGGGTGGAAGGCATGCTTTCGCTGACCGACCCCTATACGGAATACTATCCTGAAGATGAGGTGAGCAGCCTCAAGGAGATGACGACCGGAAAATACGGGGGCATTGGAGCGGCCATCCGCTACTATGAAGCCAAAGACCGCATCGCGGTGGTAGAGCCTACCGAGGGCATGCCGGCAGCTGAGGCTGGCGTGAAGGCGGGCGACATTATCCTCTCGGTGGGAGGAAAGGAGATGGTGCGCGGCAACATGAAGCCCCAGGAGTTTTCTTCGAAAGTGAGCGAAGCCCTGCGTGGAGAGCCGGGCACCTCGTTCGTGCTGAAAGTGCTGCGCCCGTTGAAGAACGACAGCACGGTGATGGAATTCAAGCTCACCCGTAAGAACATCCGTACCAATCCCGTGCCCTATTACGGTATGGTGAAAGACAGCATCGGCTATCTGGCCCTGTCCAGCTTTACCGAAAATTCTGCCAAGGACTTCAAGAAAGCCTTCATCGAACTGAAACAGAAAGGCGCCAAGTCGCTGATTATCGACCTGCGCGACAACGGAGGAGGTTCCTTGTCGGAAGCGGTAGACATCGTCAATCTTTACGTGCCGAAGGGACAGGAGATTGTGGTGACCAAAGGCAAGCTGCGTCAGGCACAGGGTTCCTACAAGACCCAGAACGAGCCGGTCGACACCCAGATTCCGCTGGCCATCCTGGTGAACGGTTCCACGGCTTCTGCTTCTGAAATCGTGAGCGGTTCGTTGCAGGATTTGGACCGTGCGGTGATTATCGGTACGCGCACCTTCGGAAAAGGACTGGTACAGACCATCCGTCCGTTGCCCTACAACGGTACGCTGAAAGTGACTACCTCCAAATATTATATTCCCAGCGGACGTTGCATCCAGGCCATCGACTATGCCAAGAAGAACGCCGACGGTTCCGTAGCCCGTACGCCCGACAGTCTGACCACTGTATTCCACACTGCCGCCGGACGTGAGGTACGCGACGGGGGAGGTATCCGTCCCGACATCGAAGTGAAGGGCGACAAGATTCCGAACATCGTGTTCTATCTGATGAACGACGACCTGATTTTCGATTACGCCACCCAATATTGCTGGGATCATCCCACACTGACTTCGGTAGACGATTTCAAGTTGACCGATGCCGACTATGAAGCGTTCAAGAAACTGGTGAAGTCGCGTAATTTCACTTATGACCGTCAGAGCGAAAAGCTGTTGAAGAGCCTGAAGGAAGTGGCTGAGTTCGAGGGCTACATGACCGAAGCATCCGAAGAGTTCAAGGCCCTGGAGAAGAAACTCAACCACAACCTGGATCGCGATCTGGACTATTTCGCCAAACCGATTAAGGAATATCTTTCACAGGAAATCGTGACCCGCTATTTCTACCAGCGTGGAGCCGTGATGGAACGGTTGAAAGACGATACCGACTTGGAGAAAGCCATCGAAGTATTGCAGAATCCCGTCCGTTACCGGGAGATTCTTTCGACACCGGTAAAGGCAGACGAACCGGCCAAGAAGGAAGAACCGAAGAAATAAGGCCTTAGAAGGGCTTCTGGAGGGCCTTCAGACAAGGCCCGGAAAACGCTTCGACGTTTTATTTCAAACGCTTCGACGTTTGGAGTAAAACGCAAAGGCGTTTTAGTTGAAACGCTTCGGCGTTTTGAAAGCAATCGGATAAACTCAGTTATTGACCATAAGTATAAGCCCTGTACCTCTTTTGGTGACAATCTCTATATGAGGGTCTTCCGCAAACAGCTTTCTTAATTTGGTGATGAACACATCGAGGCTGCGTGAGGCAAAATAATCCTTGTCAGTATTCCAGAAACGGCCCAAAATGGTCTCTCTTGTTACCACATCACCTTTATTTTGCGCGAGCAACTGTAAAATCTGAGCTTCTCTTACGGTAAGATCCGTTTTATCGCCCGATTCGTGATTATAGAGTGTGGCATGTTCGGCATCCAGCGTATAATGGCCGAACTTGCACAATCCTTCTTCGTTGCGGGTCTTACTTCCTTCCTTCATTTTCAGGATGGCGTGCAGATGTGCATCCAGTTCATCGGGGATGAACGGTTTCTTCACGTAATTATTGACGCCGATATCATATCCTTTCCTGACATCCTTGGGAGAGGTAAGTGCGGAAGCGAAAAGAATGGGGGTATCCACGTCGGTTGCCCGTATGCGCCGCACCATTTCAAAGCCATCCATCACCGGCATATCAATGTCGGAGATGATGATGTCGGGGCGATGTGCCTTCCAGGCTTCCAATCCCTCTTCCCCATTACAAGCGGTAATCACCTCATATCCCCCGATGATGTCCTGGAGGCCGGACTGTACGATGTATGACAGATTCTTGTCGTCTTCTACCAATAACAGTTTTATCATTGTTTTTGCAATTATGAAACAAATGTATGGAAATATGTGGAATATACGGCATCTCAGAAACAGATTTTGTGTATATCGTCAGTCTTTACTTGTGAAACGCTTTGTCAGCCATTTTGCATCGGGTTCTTATCTTCAGCCAGCGGCAGATAGATTGTGAATTCCGTGAACTCACCTTCTATGCTGGATACAAATATTTTTCCGTGATGTGCTTCAACCACCTGATCAACGAAATTCAGTCCGAGTCCGAAACCGGAAGCACCTTTTCGGCGGTTTCGTTTAGCTGCAGATGCACGTTCATACTTTCGGAAAATAAGATGAATATCTTTATCGGATATTCCAAAACCATTGTCATGAACTTTAAGGACGGTATATCTGTCGTCCCGTGCTGTGCTTATTCTTATCTCTACGCTCTCACCCGAATATTTTATGGAATTGTCTATGAGGTTGCTGAGTACCTCTTCCAGATATTCAGCATCGGCATAGGCAGTTTCGGCTTTTATTTCTGTAATGAAATTCACCGTCTTTTGCGATTTCGCCTTGAATTTTTCGGTCAGTTTCTCTATTATAGGAGTAAGCTCAACTTCTGTCTTGTTCATCTCCAGTTTATGGTTCTCCAGTTTGGATATGGTCAGCACTTTATTTGTGAGGGTAAGCAGATGGTCTGCTTCGTTCTCGGCAATGTCGAAATATTTGTCCTTCATTTCCTGCCTGTTGTCAAGCTTACCGCTTCTGAGGAAATTTAGTGCCATGATGATGGAAGTAAGCGGTGTTTTCATATCGTGTATCATGGCGTATGAGAAGTCTTCGCGAATCTGGAAAATCTTCTCGAAGCGTGAAATGAATCTTACCTGATAGCTTATGCAGACGATTACGAGCAGCATGATGATGAATGTGCCGGCAAGCATCAGGCCCATACGCTCTAAGAAAGTCTTATTGGGATTGGTTATGATGAGCTGGACAACCTGGGTATAATCTGATCGGATAGGAAAGTATTTGGGTTTGACAGCCATAAAGGACGGTTCTTTTTGAGTACCAATACCGTTTATCTTTTCTCCCGTCTTTAAATTTATAATGTCAATATAATATTTGTTTCCTAATCCGTTTTGTATTAATAATTCAGCAGTAATGGAATCAAGGTTGTGTAACGACATCGGATATCCCATGTCTGAAAGCCGTTCATAAAAATAGGTCATTGGAGGAATGGTGTCGTTTGTAGGTCCGCTCATGATTTTTGTTCCCTTGGGAGTTTTTCCGAATCTCATATTTCCTTCTTCTTCCAAGGCTTTTTCAATGGTAGCATAACCTTCATTCAGAATGTCGTTTTTTATCAGTTCATACGAATTGTATATCCATATCATCTGCAAAGCCATAGCCCCGATAAGTCCTACGACAGACAGTATGGTAATGAATAATATGTTTTTCTTTCGTTTTGAAGTCTCCATGTATGATATTATATGATTTTTTAATGTTCTTTCAATGCAAATATAATAATTGGATTATGAACATAAATCGAAACACTGAAGTATTAACGTAAAGATAACATAAGGATAACCTAATGTTTGCCGATGCTTGGTTACCTTTGCAACAGTAAAACAAAGGAAGGCTTGAAAAGCATTTAATATAAATGGAGATTTTCATCCAGTGGAGAAGTGGAAAGTTCAATACAGATTTTAGTTAAGATCATCATTAAAAAAAGTAGGATATGGATATAAAAAGAATCGTAAATAGCAATAGCTTGTATGATAAAAAATAAGAAACTGAAATATACACTGTTTATATTGTCTATTCTTATTTCAATATTAAGTATGGTTTTACGATAAAACTACATTAAAAATAATCAAGATGAAAACATCAGATAAACAAATTAATAAAGAATCAGTTCAGCGGAAGGCATTGATTTCATACGGAAGAGGGCCTGAAGGTGAGGAAGTGATGATAGACATCACGGAGCCTAAACGGATAAATGTAAAAACCATTGTGGCCTTCGTTATTATCCTGCCGGTTATGATGTGGCTGTTTTCTGTCATTTATGGAATTGACAGTCTGAATGTCACATCAGAGAATTATTTCAGTAAAGGCCGGTATGTAATATTCTCCAGTGTGCTTTGTGGTATTTTATTGAACTGGTTAATTCAGGCCATCGTTTATATTATAATCAATCCTCGGTCATATAGTAAATTTGCAGTAATACATAATAAGCGAAATCATACCATACGTTTTTTTTATAAAGGAGATATGAGAATAATTCATTTCCGTATAGCTAATATTCTTGCGCATTGGGTATGTGGATATATCCCTTTGTTGTTAGGCTTTATTATAGGGGATATTTCTATATGTTACTTTGGTCTTTTGTCAATCATGTTCTTCTTTGATGAAACCAGTCTTGTATGGAGACTGCGCCGTTACAGCGGACAAACTTTGTGCAGTTATAAATCAGATGAAGAATAACCAAGGAGATTATGACAGAGAGTTTATTACTCTATATGAATCTACGCTTAAAACAGATTGTGCGTGTACTTGCAGGCATCGGATTGTTCCGGTGTCTGTTTTTTATCGGTATTGCTGCCATTCTGTTTTATGCTTTTACGAAAGTAACAAGCGTATGGATATTGCCAGTGTGTTATCTGCTCATACTTTGGCTGTATCATAATAGTAGAAAAGACAAGGAGTTTTTGTCTTTACAGATGCATGGAGTAAAAAAATTGTTTGCAGCAGAATGTTTATTGCTCGGTTTACCGTTTATTATTTCGGGGATAATTGCTGCAAATTACATTTCTTTACCGGTTATCATACTGATTGCGGTAGTTATGCCGTGGATTCACCCTGTCAGGTTTCATTCTATAGTTCTGCCTATACCCTTATTATACAGTGGGGATTTGCTGTATAGAAGGATGTTCCGGAAACAAGTACCACTGTATGCGGTATTGCTCTTTCTGTCTTTCATGGGAGTACTGCATGACAATATCAATCTCTGTAAAGTATGCCTGATACTGTGGGGAGCTATTCAGGGAACTGCTTATATGGTGACGCCACCGAAGCATGAACTCTCTGTCTATAACAGTTTCGGCATGTATCAGCTGATACTGGTCAAATCAGGGCTGAGGAATATCTTTATAACCATGTTCCCGCTCATTGTACTTATGCATGTACTGAGACAAGATACAGAAGCTATACTTTTCTGTCTTGTATTGTTTTCTTCGACATTGCTATACCAGTGGAATATGGGCATGGCAAGATTCTCCTTTGAGCCACAAACTGTAATGGGAATATACTGGCTGCTATTTCCGTTGCCATTGTTTTTAGTTTCGATTATGAACCCAGTTGTATTGATTCCTTATTTGGCTTTGAATATCGGACTTACGCTTTCAGTCAAGAAAAAATATAAACATATATGGAACTGATAGATATAAAAGAATTGAGCAAGGCATACGGTAAGACGAGAGTGCTTGATAACCTCTCCGTTTCTTACGAATCCGGAAAAATCTACGGACTGGTGGGAGAAAACGGAGCCGGGAAAACTACACTCTTCAATTGCATTATGGGAGTGACCGATTACGACGGTGAGATAAGGAAGTTCTCCAGGATGGCCGTTGGCTATATGCCGGCTGAAAGCTTCTTCTACTCCCTTATCACAGGAAAGGAGTATCTTGAATTCTGTATCAAAGCCAAAGGGAAGAAGATGGATGCTGAAGCTATAGATTCATTGAATAAAGTCTTTCAACTGCCATTGGAAAGATTCGCTTCTGACTATTCCACAGGAATGAAGAAAAAGCTTGCACTTATGTCCCTGCTCCTTCAGGAAAATGACCTGTACATCCTTGACGAACCTTTCAACGGGGTAGATCTTTACGGATGTATCCAACTTAAAAGGATCATACGCGAACTGAAGGGCAAAGGGAAGACTGTCATAATTTCATCGCATCTTATCAATGCGTTACACGAACTGTGTGATGAGATTGATTTTCTGGATGGTCATACCATTCGGAAAAGATATATTCATGCATCAATAGATGAAATTGAGCAGGATATATTAAATAGGGGGAACAGTAATATGTAAAAAAATGATATCATGATTGACAATAATACTTTTCATAAAATACCGGTAACTTTCTTTGAGGAAAGCTATAATAAATATCAGAATGAGGTAATGAATCTGTTGCATTTTATCAGGTTATTTCATCCTGTCAGTATAGTTAATCCTGAAAGAGTCAACAGATTTGAAAGACAGGCAGAGAAAATCTGCCATGAAATGAAAGGTGTGATAGACTTGCAGCACTTCCAGTTTGCCTTGAATTCTCTGTTAGCCATACTTGAAGACGCACATACTTATTTCATGCCTGAAGATGGATTAATTTATCCATACGAGATAAGATATTATGAAGGCTGTTTTTATCTGTATGCTATAGATTCAGAATATCCTGATTTTACGGGAAAAGAGATTGTTTCCATTAATGACATATCCGTTAAAGATGTCAGGTTGGCTATGCGTAAAGCAATGCCCTCGGAGAATGGAATAAAAGCAGGGCTATGGAGTTTTTATCTGAATCGCAAAGCATTACTGCATCAGATGGGAGTAGATACTGCAAAGGGAGTTTGTCTTGGGTTTCATGATGGAAGTAGCCTGCTTTTTGAACCCGAAACAGATAGCCGTTCCGGATGGTATCAAGTGAAGTTCCCTCCTCATCCTGTTACCGTGAAGCGTGATGATTTGTTCTCCTATCAGATAATTGAAGATAAATGCTATCTGCAATTTAACGTGATGTATGATTTGCAGTCGTATTTGCAATTATGTCAGGTTACGGGTACCAAGACCGAGGATAATTATCTGAACTTTCTGCCGTCATTTTCTGATTTTATAGATAAGATGGATGCCGATTTAAAGCAGCATCATATACGGAAGCTGGTGGTGGATATGCGTTATAATGGCGGAGGAAACAGTATGCTTGGCGACCAGCTTCTCCAATATCTTGGGGTTGATACGGACAGCATAATAAAATATAAGACATTTGTCAGAAAATCAGATTTTCTTTTCAAGTGTATGCCTAAATTCTACGTTTCCAGCAAAAGCAAATCTGGAGAACTTGTTTTAATGGAAGATTTTGAAAACTTGCCATTCCTTCCCAAAATAAAGAACCATTTTGAAGGGAAGGTAATATTCATGCAAGGCCAGAACACTTTCAGCAGTGCTAACTATTTGCTTACAACTATAAAGGATAATCATCTTTTCACAATTATAGGTACTCCGACTTCGCAGAAGCCTACTTGCTTTGGTGATGTATTGCCTGTTGAACTGCCATTTACAGGTACAAAGGGATACATAAGTCACTCTTTCTTTGAAAGACCGGATGTAAGTCGCAATGAGGAAGATTGTTTATATCCTGATTTTCATATACCTGTGTCTATGAATGAAAGGTTGAAGGGTATTGATAAATGCTGGGAATGGGTTGAAATGAATATGCTTGTTGAATGAAACATTGACCTAAAGATAAGGCATACAAGAATAACGAAAAGCTTATAAAAATAAAAAATGGAAAAAGAAGTAAAGGCTTATAATTCCTATAAGAAACTTTCATATATTGATGGGAATCTGCCGGAAAGTGTAAGACGTGATTTGAATATAGATGAATTATGTGAAAAGATTGATTATACATCCTCTTGTATAGGGAGGCAATTCCTATATCATTTACTTTGTATAGATAAGGTATCATCTGTAAATAAGCATGAACGATTGATTGAGTACTTACAAAAAGATTTTTCAATACGTAAACGGGCGTCTGAAATTCTGGGTAAAATAAATAAGCCAGAGGCCTATACGATTGTTGATTTGTTATCGGATAATACTTGTTATTCAAGCCGGTATTTATTCTTACTTCAAGTATGCCGTTGGCTTCCGTTATTATTCTTAATCTGGATGTTGGTTGTTGAGTCTTCAGCTTTACCATTAATATTATTCCTTTTATCTTATATAGGCAATGCTTTTTTGCATTATAGACAGAAGAGCAAGCTAACGTGCTATTATTTTTCTATCCCGCAACTTTATCGTCTTTTACTTACAGCGGACAAATTGGTCCAAATAGATGAGTTCTTTAAAACAGATTCCACAATAGGAGATTGTTTGAGCAAATTGAAGAAACTCAAAAAAATGCTACGTTCATTTCGGTTAGGAATTACACTACAAAGTGAATCTGCTTTCTTGCTTTACTTAGTTACAGAATTAGCAAATATTTTTACATTGTATGCAGCTGTGAATGTGGCAGAATCTTTTCTTTACATTAGGGATAAGCGAAAAGAAATCGAGCACGTTTTCGAATTTGTCGGTTTTATAGACGTGTTATGTTCATTATCGTTTTTTAGAGACAGTCTTCCATATTGGTGTAAACCGATAGATAATGAAAAAGGAGAAATGTTGTATGCTCGCAGTATTTGTCATCCATTGATAGATAATTGTGTCCCTAATGACTTCTCCTTGTCTGTAAAGTCAATGATTATTACTGGTTCCAATATGTCAGGGAAAACAAGTTTCATCCGTACAATAGCAGTAAATCTGCTTCTTGGGAAAGTATTGAATGCTTGTTTTGCTAAAGAATTTCGCATTGACCTGTCTCGTAGAATATATTCGGTTATCCATACTGAAGATGACCTTATCCGGGGGAAGAGTTTTTTCCTTAAAGAAGTTGAGAACGTGAAGAAAGCTATTGATGTATCAAATAAAGGGAAATATCTTTTGATATTTGATGAATTATTCAAAGGGACGAATACTGTGGAACGGATAGCAATTAATTATGCTTTGTTGTTGGATCTTGCAAAATCTGATCACATCATTCTTGCGTCTACACACGATAATGAAATCACCACCTTATTGCAAGATAAATATGATTTATATTACTTTTCAGAAAAGATAGCGGATAATCAGCTGGAGTTTGATTATAAATTGAAAAAAGGAGTTGATAGAGATGGGAATGCTATAAAAATATTGAAGTTATATGGGTATCCCGATTCTGTTGTAGCTATGGCCGAAAGATTAAGACTAAATTATAAGAATAAATTGTAAACCAAAAGATTGAACAGAGAGATAGTATATAATTCATATTTTTACATGCTATATTTACAGTGGAAATGAAGTTTATTATTGCCATAATAATAAGCAGCCTTGTGTTTTATCGGATATGCTTGTTATTTGGAGTTTCAAGCGGCAGATAGATGGTAAATTCCGTGAACTCTCCTTCTGTGCTGTTGACGAATATTCTTCCCTCATGCGCTTTTATCACCTGGTCAACAAAGTTCAGGCCCAGTCCGAAGCCTGAAGCTCCGTTCCGGCGGCTGCGCTTTGCCGCTGCTGCGCGTTCGTATTTTTGGAAAATGACTTTCTGGTCGGCTTCGGATATGCCCAGCCCATTGTCGCGTACTTTCAGGATGGTGTAGCGTTCGCTTTCTTCAGTGGTGATGTGTATTTCCACACTCTCCTTTGAGTATTTGATGGCATTGTCAATCAGATTGCTTAAGACTTCACCCAGATAATCTTTGTCGGCATAAGCTGTTTTAGCCTGTAAGCCGATGATAAAGTTTACAGGCTTCTGTGCTTTAGCCTTGAATTTCTCGGTCAGTTTCTCTATTATTGGAGTAAGCTCAACTTCTGTCTTGTTCATCTCCAGTTTATGGTTCTCCAGTTTAGAGATGGTCAGTATCTTGTTGGTGAGTGTTAACAGATGGTCAGTTTCGCTTTCTGCTATACTCATGTATTTGTTCTTTATCTCCGGTTTGGAATCAAGTCTTCCGCTTTTCAACATATCCTGCACCATCATAATAGTACTGAGAGGTGTTTTCATATCGTGAATCATAGCGTATGAGAAGTCCTCACGGATTTGGGAGATCGTATTCATTTTTGATATTATTCTTACTTGGTAGATTATGCAGAATACTACAAAAATGAGAAGTATTGTTGTCGATATAAGAAGTAGTCCCATCTTTTGAAAAAAGAAGTTATTGGGATTAATAATTTGGGCTTTAATTGTATATGAGAAGTCACTCCTTATAGGGATTTTCTGTGTTTCAATATAAAAAAATGAATAATGTGCTTTTCCTTTATTTTGTATAATACTATCCCCTTTTAATAGATATAGGCAAAAGCCATTATTAATATTTGCTTCTCCCAGAATTTGTTTATAATATTTTGCTATTGTATCCAATGAAATAGGTTTCCCAAGTTCATCTAATGATTCTTGCATATAAGCAAATTCCGGTATATCTTTTCCACTATCACTTTGGGGTCTGCTTTTAACCATTGTTCCTTGTGGTAAAGAACCCAATCTGGAAAATGTTTCAGCATTAATAGCATTCTCTAACAGATGACTTGTTTTAAATACTATTTCATTTTTGTTAAATTGATATGAACTATGTAGCCAGATAATTTGTATTAGGACCAAAATAAAAAGACCTAATATCGTTATTATTTTTATATATTTTCTCATTTGGCAGTTTTATTGCAAAGTTAATAAGATTAAGCATATATGTCACTAAAGCTTTTGCAGAAAGCTTCTTAACCTAAAGATAACGTAGCGATAACTAAAATCCGAATGGAGACAATTTATCTTTGTGACAATAAAACAAAATAAGTAATTCAATTAAAGTTTATATTTCTATGAAAAGAATAGTGAGAAAGAAGCTAAAAATGATGCTTTTGTCTGTCATTGTCATTGGAATTGTAGGAGGTCTTTCCTATTTTATCTACGGTGTGGCACAGATGTATAAAATAAACACATGGCAAAATGCTATTGGGAAAGAGCTGCCAAACAAATTCAAAGAAATACTACCGCTTAAAAGGGATACAAAAGGTTGGTTTTACATAACTGGTAAAGTAGGGACACATAAAAGAGATTTTATCCTGGATACGCAGGCTAGAAGTATGGCAAGGATTGAGTATCTTCAGTCACTGCATGCAAGTCATTGGGGAACTTACCCTAGAGCCGTGAAAAACTTATATGGACAGCAGGAAAAGTACGCTTTATATACATTGGATAATGTAGTTATAGCAGACGGACTGCCATTGTATAAGCCGTTATTCAGTGGTATAACTCAAACCAATGCATTATATGATTTGTTGGAGAAAGATTTATTGGGAAAAGACATATTGCAACATTTTGTGTGGAAATTTTCTTTGGATCATGATGAACTGATTTTGTTTTCAAATTCAGATGCCGATATGCTTCGTGAAGAAGCCTGTAATTACACGAAAATTGAGAATGGTTTGGATGAGGGAATACCGTTGCTGTTTGAGTCGGTGAAAGAATCATATAAATACCACTTCGATTTAGGTTATGAGGGGTATATCAGCATTAATAAGGAATTGTATGAAAAATTGAAAAAAAAATATCCTCAGAAGGAATACTTGGTCAAGAGGAATGAAAACCTTGTGGACACCACGTTCATGCTGACTAACGTACCGATACGAATCAATGATTTGTGGATTCCAGATTGTAAGGTGACTTATCGTCCCGGATTTGACACAAACTTATTGGGAGTCGGATTCATTGAAAGATTCAACTTCATGCTTGGTTATCAGAAGGGTAATAAAAAAATAGTAGCGAAGGAAGATCTTTATTTACAACTACGAAGAACCGCATCAAAATCCAATGATTTTGTGTATTGTCCATCAAAGGGCTTTGACGTGGAATATTCAGAGGATGGAGCAGTCGTATCATTTTTAGAAATAAATGGGGAAGCAAGTCGTAAAGGTTTGAAAATAGGTGACAAGGTGCTGGAAATAAATCATGGCGCTGTCTGTCTGAGTGCAGATTCCATAAAACTCGGAAAAGTTACATTACACATCAATAACTGTAATGAGTTAGAGTTAAAAATAAAGAGAAATAATAAAACCGTTTATATGAATATTTAATACATCTTGTTTCAGCAAAGTTACCAAGAAAGGATGGTATACACAATATTCTATAGAAGTGGAAAGTTACTTAATTTGATAATTATAAAAGAAAATAAATGTCATAATATGTATTTGATAAGAATAAAATTAAATACAATAATGAAGATTAGGAATATCACATTAACAGAACTTTCGGAGAAAACAGGGCTAACTATCTCTAATCTTTCCAATATAAAGAATAATCGTATAGCCTCTATCAGATTTTCTACACTTGAAAAATTATGTAAGGTTTTAGACTGCCAACCTTGTGATATTTTAGTATATGAAGTAAAGATAACGTATTGATAACATAAACTCTTTCACTTTGCGCATACCTTTGCAGCATAAGTATAATGTAATATTTATAGCCTATGAAGAAAAGTTCTTATAAATATGGTCGTATATTTTATTATGGATTAGTGGTGGGTGCTGTAATTGGAATACTTATAATGTCGTATTTCCTTATATGCTATAATACATCATTATAAAGATTCACGATGGTTATGAAAATGAAGTTTATAATTTCAGGCATTCTGATTGTCGCTATCGGACTGGTACTGTCGCACACATATCGTCCGTATGTATATGAGAACCATATCAATGATTATCATCTGGCAGATGTGATAGGCAGTATCGTTTGCGTACCGGCTGCGGTATTATGCGTCTATGGCATTGAGAACAGATATTCGATAAAGCAATATACAATAGGGACTGCAATAGTCTATATTACATACGAGTTTCTCGGACTTTTCCATATACATGGCACTTTTGATATATATGATATTATTGCCATAATAATAAGCAGCCTTGTTTTTTACCGATTGTGTCTGTTATTTGGAGTTTCAAGCGGCAGATAGATGGTAAATTCTGTAAATTCTCCTTCTGTGCTGTTTACGAATATTCTTCCCTCATGTGCCTTTATCACCTGGTCAACAAAGTTCAGACCGAGTCCGAAGCCTGAAGCTCCGTTTCTGCGGCTGCGCTTTGCCGCCGCTGCACGTTCGTATTTCTGGAAAATGATTCTCTGGTCGGCTTCGGATATGCCCAGCCCATTGTCACGTACTTTCAGGATGGTGTAGCGTTCGCTCTCTTCAGTCGTGATGTGTATTTCCACACTCTCCTTTGAGTACTTGATGGCATTGTCAATCAGATTGCTTAATACTTCATCCAGATAATCTTTGTCGGCATAAGCTGTTTTGGCCTGTAAGCTGATGGTAAAGTTTACAGGCTTCTGAGCCTTGGCTTTGAATTTATCAGTCAATGTCTCTATTATAGGAGTAAGCTCGACTTCTGTCTTGTTCATCTCCAGTTTATGGTTCTCCAGTTTGGAGATGGTCAGTATCTTGTTGGTGAGTGTTAACAGATGGTCAGTTTCGCTTTTTGCTATGTTCATGAATTTTTTCTTTATCTCCGGCTTAGAATCAATCCTTCCGCTTTCCAGCATATCTTGTACCATCATAATTGTGCTGAGGGGTGTTTTCATATCGTGTATCATAGCGTATGAGAAGTCTTCACGGATTTGGGAGATCTTATTTAATTTGAAGATAAGTTTAATTTGATAGACAGTGCAAACTATTGTTAGAGAAGTCATTATGATTGTTGTTATGAATATAATCCACATTTTATTAAATATATTCCAATATGGATTTGTCAAAACTAACTGCATGCCAATGGATTTATCTAATTTTATGGGAATAACTTCAGTCTTGATGATTCCTATTTGAGGGATTGTTATTCTTTTACTCGTTTGTATAACTTTATTAGAATCAACAATGCAGACAATAAATTCAGACTTAATATTTTTTTTACTTAGTTGCAAATTGGTAAGGGAATCTATTTCAGATAAAGAATATTTATAGCCTAATTTACTGATTCCGTCATATATATAAGTAGTTATTGAGATAGAATCGTTTGGTGCTCCTCCGCCTATGACAGTTCCATCTGGGACACTCTTCGATATTATATTAGCCTCTTTATACAATGCTTGGTCAAATAAATCTGTACATTCTTTTTTAATTTCTTCTTTCATTAGTGTCCAATAAAAATGGACGAGTTAAAAAATTAATCAAATAGTCCTTCA
>ERZ824978.1702-NODE-1702-length-22021-cov-4.590230_pt1 | contig 22021 bp, 19 predicted proteins | sample MGYA00519860_ERZ824978 | MGnify/ENA primary metagenome ERZ824978 (study PRJEB31778, sample SAMEA3449184) | human gut metagenome | biome: human gut; feature: human-associated habitat; material: faeces | place: United Kingdom | collected 2010/2012 ... | reverse complement strand
GATATTTGCGAATAACGCGCAGCGGGGCGGGCCGCCTCTGGAGTCGCCGTGCCGCGTGCTTTCTTTGGTACTTTCTTTCGCGCCGAAAGAAAGTACTGCCCTCCTCGGGGCGGCAGACCCACCACTCGCGCCGGAGTCGGCGCGTCAGCCCCCGCTGGGGACTGCCTCCAGCAAAGTGGACGTACATCGGTACAAGCATGAGGCTTTCCTCAGAACAGCCATCACGCGATTCACACTACCGTGCCTGTTCGCCCAAACTCCGAGTCTCCCCTATCACCCCCCGCTCCCACATCAGAGAGCGTGTCAATCCCCCATGATGCAAAAAACGCTCCCATGAAGCGTTATGCGTCACCCATGCCGTTCCCCCATAGCTCTCCTTTGCCCTTCCTCTACTTCCAAAATAAAGAAACGCCGCCTTTTCACGGAAGGCAGCGTTCCTTTGAGCCTATAGTTCTTTACAATGCTTTCTTCGGACAGGACTTGGCGCATTCAAAACACAGAATGCACTCTGTACCGTTTTTCCGCTTGCGGGAATTGTCTGTCATATCCACGTCCATGGGACATACCTTTTTGCACTTTCCGCAGGAAACGCACTTGCTGTGGTCGCACTGAACCCGAATCAGCGAAAAGTAGCTCATGGGCTTGAGAAAGACGGTCACGGGGCATAGATACTTGCAGAAAGCCCGGTCGTCCTGAAACAGAAAGGCCAACCCGATGCCCAGCGCATAGTACAGCAGATTGCCCACGATAAAGGCCCAGAACATCACGTTTTCCTTGTCGGGAACCTGAAGCAGGAACAGCCCGCCCACAAAGGCCAGCGAGGCCGCAAAGAAAACGTACCGAAGCCAGCCGATTTTCTTTCTCGGTTGACGGGGAACCTTGTAGGGCAGGAAATCCAGCACCATGGCCGTCCAGCAGGCATAACCGCACCAGCCCCGGCCAAACAGCAGCGGCCCGAAAATTTTCGCAACGACATAGTGAATGGTGGCCGCCTCGAATACGCCTGTGAACAGATAATACCAGAATCCCTCGATCTGCATGTTTTCCCGGTCGATCAGACCCAGATAGACCAGCATGTACAGTCCCACCAGCAGCTGTGTCACCCGGCGCGCGTGCTTATACTGCCGAATAAACAATACCAGCCCCAGTGCAAGAGAAATGCCGATATAGCTGAAATTGAACAGATAAAACAGATTGTGCTTCGTCAGGGTCAGGGTGACGGCGACCGTTTCAAACACGGCCAGAATCACCGCCGGAAACCAATACTTCTTCATGGGGTCTCCCCTCCCTTGCCAAATGAAAAAACATGATCCACCGTTCGACCGGAGGATCATGTTTTGCATTGAAACGCCCACCCGGCGTAAACGTATGATAACGTGTGTCAGTCATGAGGGCAGATTGTCGCTCTGCCACTGCTTCATTGAGCCTTGATGGATGGCCAGCCGCGAGGCCTGTCGCCGGGCGGCAGCCTTTACCGGCCAACTGGCGGAAAATCACACCAGACCCGCGAGCCGTGGCACCTGTCGTGCCACGGCGGTAACTCCGCAGCCAACCGCCTTTCCCTCAAGCGGCCCCGCGCCCATAGGGCGCGGTGTGGGGTGCAGGGCGGCGATAGGAAGCGTGCATCCTGTGGATGCAACCGCCGCAGGCGGTTAGCGACCGGCAGCCGTCAACCGAAACGAGGATTTGGCACGGCAGTGCCAAAGACGACGATTGAGGTTGCGGATCACTGCCCCTGCCTAGACGGAGAGCATAGAGCGGAAGAATTGGACGGCGGTTTGAAGGTTGGGGCCAGTGACGGTGCAGAGGCCGGATAGCGCTTCCTCGCCGGTGACTAAGAAAGGGGAGAAACGGTAGACCTTGTCCCAAGCGGCGGCGTAGAAACGGCTGTCCGTGATAAAGGGACAAAGACAGGGCGCGATCACCGCCCGCTCGAATTGAATCTCAATGGCAGTCTCCAGCGCGTCCCACGCTTCGCCGCTGGCCTCGCTCAAACGGCTGTGCTCGTACTCCACCTGCGTGTGGAAACTCAGGGCAGGCTCCTTCAGGCGGCGGCGCAGACGCTGCCGGAACCGGGCCGTCTTCTGGCCGGGGATGACCGTCTGTCGGAAGCGCAGCTCGCCCCGCCGGGCCGGAGAGGCCGGTTCGCCGTAGGCCGCCAGATGGTAGACCGTCAGCTCCGAAAGGAAAAACTGATGAAAGACCGAACGGCCGTGCCAACGGCAGCGCAACAGCGGGAAAAACAGGCCGGGATGCAGCATGATCGTCCGCTTGAAAAAGCCGGGCGTTTTGCGGCCGATGGCTTCCAGCATCTTCCGGCTGGCCGCGCAAAGCGACGCCTGCCGGGGCCGGCGGGTCAGCCTCGCGCCGCCCTGTAAGAGCCGCGCTGCAGGGTCGTCCCCCGGCGCGACCTGCTCCGCTTCCACCTGCCCCATCAACAGGCCTTTTTCCGCCACGCCGATCAGGGCCAGCGGCACGTTCGCGGGCAGATAGCTTCGGAAGGACTCCATCGTGGCGTAGCCGCCATAGTCCAGCACAAAGCAGGGCTTGATGTTCAGCTTTTGCAGATAGTCTGCCATGGCCCGGGCTCCCTCCGCCCCGCTGAGACCGTCCATGCTCAGGGCCAGAAACAGGTCGCCCCCCGGACGGTAGCCGTCCCGTAGCAGCTCCTCCAGCGCTTCCAATAAAGCCACTACATGGGCGCGGCTCATGGGCACACTGAGAGGAATGTCCGGCACATTGGGCATGAACGGCGTGGCCTGCCCGTCTGGCACGTCCAGATGGCCGGTGAAAATCAGCGGGTCGGTGACGCTGGCTCCCTGCAGGTGCAGCAGAACGCTTCCCTTGGGAAAGCGCTCCTGTTCGGTTTTGGAAAAGACCAGCGGGTAACATTCCCGCAGCACCCCCATGGCTTCTTCGGCCTTCTGCTCGTCGTAGCCGCCGTAGGCGCTCAGACGGCACAGGGCTTCCCGGGCGCGGTCGTAGTTCAGGGGGGCCAAAAATTCGCTCATGGCGTACCTCCGGGACAATGAAAATAAAAGAAAGAAAACAGAAAAAGAAAGGGGAGACCCCTCACTTTTTCAAAAGAGCTTTACAGTTTTCGGTTCATGATGGAGACGATCAGGCTGCTGTCGGAGAAGGTCTTGGCCAGCACGCTTTGATCGGCCAGCGTGCGGAAGTTTTCGAGGGGGATGACGCTCTCCATCAGGGGCAGCACGGTGAAGCAGACGTAGCACAGCAGCACGCCCACCAGAAAGCCGAACGCGCCGCCCGCCAGCCAGTCCAGATGCTTGAGCACCGGGAAGCGGAACACGGCCCGCACCAGATTGATGAGGATATGCACCACGATAAAGCAGACAAGGAAGCACAAAAGGAAGCACAACACGTTGATGGACACGCTCAAAATGGTCTGGTTCACGTAGTCGCCCACGTTGGTGGCCAGATTGCCCATGGGGCTGAATACCTGCGCCGACAAGTTGTGCTGCAGAAGGGTGCCGATAGGCTCGGGCAAATTGGCCTTCTGCACCACCTGCGCAATCGCGTCCCCGGCCAGCCCGCTGACCGCCTGACTGCTCAAATCCAGATCGCCCAACAGGCTCTGGGAGTCGGTATAGGTGGAGATCATGCGGGTGATGTCGGTATTGGACGCGACTACGTCCGCCAGCCGGGGATAAAGCAGGAAGGAACCCACGATGGACAAAAGGCTTCCGCCAAGGCTCAGCACCGACTGGATAAAACCCCGGTACAGGCCGAAAAGCACGCAGATCAAAATGATGGCAAGGGCCGCGAAATCAATGGGATTCAGGCTTCATTCCTCCTTTGAAAAGGGGCGGTCATACGCCGCTGACGAGATTGCCCCGGGGCAGGGTGAGCACGTAGACTTCTTCGCCGCAGGCCACGATGATGCGTCCATCGCTGAGGGTGTCCACCAGCTGAGTGGCCTGACTGTCAAGGGGCAGGTCGAAGGTGGTAAAACGGCTGTCGTTCAGTCCGGCCCGCAAAAGCTGAGTGGCGGACAGGGCGTAGATGGTGCGGTTCCAGACCGTCGCACCGATGCAGCTGGCGGGCAGGCTGTAGCGCTTATCCACCGTGGAGCCGGAAATGAGCCGCAGCTCCCGGATATCGTAAATGCTGTCAGACTGGGAAGTGGGGCTGAAAAGCATCAGCGCGTTGCCGCGTTCGGGAATTTCATCGTCCAGAAGCCGCCAGCCGTATACCAGCACGCTCTGGGCGGTGTCCTCGGTGCCCCGATAGTTGAAGGCACGCATCTTGCGGGTGTTGATGACCCGCAGCACGCCGTTGTCGTAGAGCACCCGGTAGGTGATATTCTCGCCCAGCGACACCTCGCCGGTATTCATCTTGCCCACCTCGAAGGTGTTGAGGATGCTGTTGGCAGCGGTGCCGAACACGTCCAGCGCCAGCGTCCACATATACTCGCCGTTGGGGCCGTAGAAGCCCAAGTCCAGCAGGATCAGGTTTTTGTAAGCGTCGGCTTCCTCGTCCATGTGCGCGCCCGCCATGTCCTTTACCAGCAGACGGGGAGAATCGGTCTCGCCGACCACCGCGCCCAGATACTGCTTGCCGATGCGGCAGAACTGCACTTCCTCGCCCAGATTGTCGTTGTAGCTGGAATTGCCGTTCTGGTCCAGAATATACACGGTGGAGCCCACCCACGCGGCGATGTGCTCGCCGTCGCAGTCGAAGCCCGCGTTGGTTCCCAGCTGGAACGACCAGCGCACCGCGCCCGTGGCGCTCATGCAGTGGATGCTCATGCCGTCGTAGTACAGCACGTTATTGCCGAAGGCCTTGATGTTTTCATCGTAGGGACAGGGCAGCCTGGTAGCGGTAACGCCGGTGGTCTGCTGGCCCTGTACCAGGGACAGAATTCCCCACGTCAGAAGGCCCGCCGCGGCCAGCGCGGCGATCAGGATCAGCACCGCTTTGCGACGGCTCATTCTCGGTTTCACTCTCTGCATGACGGTAGCCTTTCTTCCGCCGCCTTCCCCCAAAAAAAACGAAAGGGCGGCGCGGTTTCTTGCAATCTTGAAAATCTCCATTGTTATTATATCCCTGCGCGGGAAAGGATGCAAGTGTTCGCCTTTCGGCGCTATCTGTGTTATACTGGGGAAGTCCTTTTGTTCCTTTTTATACGGAATCATTTTATAAAGAAAGAAGGATGGGATCATGTCCGAAAACCACAAGGCCAAAGCCGAAGCATGGCAGGCCGTCAAGTTCACCCTTTTCTCCGCCAGCGCGGGCCTCATTCAGGTGGTCAGCTTTGAGCTGCTTTCCAAGGCGCTGAAGCTGCCCTACTGGGGCAGCTATCTGGCGGCGCTGTGCCTGAGCGTTTTATGGAACTTTACCTTCAACCGCCGCTACACCTTCCGCAGCGACGCCAGTGTGCCCCGGGCCATGGGGCTGGTGGCGCTGTTCTACGCGGTGTTCACCCCTCTGTCCACCTGGGGCGGCAGCGCCCTGACCAACGGGGGCTGGAACGAAGACCTGGTGCTGGTGCTCACCATGCTCCTCAATTTCGTTCTGGAATTTCTGTACCAGAAGTTCGTGGTCTACCGCAACCTGACCGACACCAACGACGTGGCCAAGCGGGCCATGGAAAAAGAGCAGGAAAAACAAAATAAAGCCTGCTGAAAGAAAGAAGCGAAGCAATGAAGCTGCCCAAGAACTGGAAAAAGATTCTCTCCATGGCGCTGTTTATCGTGCTGGTGGGCCTGCTGGGCTGGTACCTGTACCGCCACTGGGACGAGATGCGCGATCTGCTCACGCTGGACGGGCGCACGGTGACGCTGCTGATCCTGTTCGCCCTGTGCGGCTGCGTGATGAATTGCGTCTACCACCGCATCCTTTTAAGCGTATACGGCGTACCGCTGGACGTGGTGGACTGGATGGGCGTGGTGTTCGTGGCCAACGCTATCGCCTACGTGCTGCCCATGCGGGCCGACCTGATCTTTTCCGCCACGTATTACAAGCGGGCCAAGGGGCTGGCGTATGTCAAAAGCGTCAGCATGGCGGCGGGCAACGTGGTGTTCGGCGTGATGTTCGCCCTGCTGCAAATGCTGTCGGCGCTTCTGTGCGCGGGCCTTCTGAACGGGCAGTGGCCGCTTCTTCTGTGGGCGGTGCTGGCCGCGGGCATCCTGTGCGTGGCGGTGTTCCTGTGGCTGGCCCTGCGTCTGGAGGATCACCAGCCCGCCTTTGTGCAGAAGCGCAAGCTGCTCCGGGATGTGATCACCGGCTTCAACGCCCTTTTGCGCAGCCGGAAAATGCTGCGGCAGCTGCTTCTTTGCCTCATCGTGAACAACGTATTCCAAATTCTGCTGTACATGGAGTGCTTCCGGGCGGTGGGCACGCCCGTGCCGTTCCATCAGGTGCTGTTGTATAACAGTCTGAGCTGGCTGAGCACGGTGCTGAGCATTGTGCCGGGCAACATCGGCCTGAAGGAGGCCGTGCTGGGCGTGGCCGCCAGCCAGATGGGAGCGCTGTTCCAGAGCGGCGTGGCCGCCTCGCTGATGCAGCGGGTGGCGGTGATGATCGTCTATCTGGTGATGGGCCTTGCCTTCGCATGGCCTGTCTGGCGGCGGTATACCCGCGGAAAGAAGGAAGAGCTTCCCCATGAATGACATTTTGCAGGAAAAGATCCGGCTCCTGCCGGAAAGCCCGGGCTGCTACATCATGAAAAGCGGCGGGGAGATCATCTACGTGGGCAAGGCCGTCAACCTGAAAAACCGGGTGCGGCAGTATTTTCACGGCAGCCACACCCCCAAGGTGGCGGCCATGGTCAGCCGGGTGGATGATTTCGACCTGATGCTGTGCCAGACCAATCTGGAAGCCCTGACGCTGGAATGCAACCTCATCAAGAAGCACAAGCCCTTCTACAATATTCTTTTGAAGGACGACAAACACTATCCCTACCTGCGCATCGACTTTCACGAGCACTATCCCCGGCTGACACTGGCCCGGCGGATGGACAGCCGGGACGGCGCCAAGTACTTCGGGCCCTACATCGGGGCCACGACGGTGCGGCAGGTGATGGACGAGGTGCGGCGTTTCTTCCCCCTGCGCACCTGCAACCTGACCCTGCCCCTGAAAGCGCCCCGCCGGCCCTGTATGCACCATCAGGTGGGGGAATGCAAGGCCCCCTGCGCGGGGCTGATCTCCGAGGAAGAATACGCCGTCATCTTAAAGCGGGTGGTAGCTTTCCTGAACGGCGACAGCCGGGAACTGGTGTATGAGCTGCAAAAGGAAATGATCGCCGCCAGTCAGCGGATGGAGTACGAGCGCGCCGCCGAGCTGCGGGACAAGCTCTACAGCATCCAGGGATTGATGGAGCGCCAGCACGCCATCCAGACCAAGGACGTGGAGCAGGACGTGCTGGCCGTGGCCATGAACGAGCAGGACGCCATGGTGCAGCTGACCCATATCCGGGGCGGCCGCATGGAGGAGGGCCGCTCCATCCTGATGGAGGGCTGCGGCGGCGAGGAACCGGCCCAGATCTTGAGCCAATTCCTGACCCAGTATTACGACGACGAGCATCTGATCCCCCGCAACGTGCTGGCGCAGACCCTTCCCGAGCCGGTGGAGGAGCTGGAGCAGTGGCTCCGGCTGCGCAAGGGCGGGGCGGTCACCCTGACCGTGCCCCAGCGGGGCGACAAGCTGGAGCTGGTGAAGCTGGCCCAAAAGAACGCCCAGAACGCGCTGGATCATCACTACCAAAGCGAGCAGGTCAAATACATGCGCACCACGCTGGCCATGAAGGAGCTGATGGAGGCCCTTCACCTGCCCAACCTGCCCCGGCGCATCGAGGGATACGATATTTCCAACACGCAGGGCATCCTGAGCGTGGCCAGCATGGTGGTGTTCGAGGGCGGTCTGCCCGCCAAGAAGGAATACCGTCACTTCCGCATCAAGACCGTGGAGGGGGCCAACGACTTCGCCTCCATGGCGGAGGTCATCGGCCGTCGCTTTACCCACGGCCTGCAGGAAAAGCACGAGCGGGAGGAGCAGGGCCTGCCCGGGCCGGGGGGACGATTCTCCACCCTGCCGGACGTGGTGCTGATCGACGGCGGCCCGGAGCAGCTTCTGTTCGCTCACCGGGCCATGGAAGAAGCGGGAGCCAGCGTGCCCATGTTCGGCCTGGCCAAGCGATTTGAAGAAATCTACCTGCCCGGAAAGCCCGACCCCATCGTGCTGGACCGGCGCTCCAACGCCCTGCATCTGGTGCAGTACGTCCGGGACGAGGCTCACCGCTTCGGCATCACCCATCACCGGGCCCTGCGGGGCAAAAGCAGCATCCAGAGCGAGCTAAGCGCCATCGAGGGCATCGGTCCCAAGCGCCAGACGGAGCTGATCCGTCACTTCAAGAGTGTAAAGGCCATCTTCAACGCCACGGAGGACGAGCTCTGTCAGGTGGAGGGCATCAGCAAGGAAATGGCCCGCCGCATTCTGGAACATGGGCGACCCAAGCTGGAAGAATAAGGATGGAAGGGAAAAAGCGCTATGGGCGCATCCCTAAACCATATACTTACTAAAGGAGGAATCCATTTTTATGAAAGCAGCGGTATTCTACGGAAAAGGCGACATTCGGGTGGACGAGCACTATCCCATGCCGGCGGTGGGGCCGGAGTCGGTGCTGATTCAGGTCAAAGCCTGCGGCGTATGCGGCACGGACGTACACATTTACGGCGGCGCACAGGGCGCGACGGAATGCAACCCGCCGGTGATTCTGGGGCATGAGTTCAGCGGCGTGGTCACGCAGGTGGGCAGCGCCGTCACCCGGGTGAAGGTAGGCGACCATGTGACTGTGAACCCCAACATTTCCTGCGACGCCTGCGACCAGTGTCGCCGGGGCAATCCCCACTTCTGCGACTCCATGGCCGCCACCGGCGTCAACTACGACGGCGGCTTTGCCGAATACTGCGCCGTGCTGGAACGGCAGGTGTTCAAGGTGCCGGACAGCGTGCCTTTTGAAGAAGCGGCCCTGTGCGAGCCGGTGGCCTGCGCCCTGCACGGCATCGACCTTTGCGGCATCAAGCCCGGCGACACGGTGATGGTCATCGGCGGCGGCACCATCGGCATGATGATGCTGCAGCTGGCGCAGCTTTGCGGCGCGGTGCGAGTCGTCATGCTGGAGCCTAACGAAAAGCGCTTCGATCTGGCCCGGAAGCTGGGGGCCGATCTGGTGCTGAACCCCTTGAAAAACGACGTGAAGGCGGAGCTGGCCCGAAACGGCTTTGACGACATCCGCGTCACCATCGAATGCGTGGGCCGGCCCGAAACGGTGCAGTACGCCATCGAATACGCGGGCAAGGCCGCCACGGCCATGATTTTCGGCCTGACCGACCCGGACTGCGCCATTCCCTATTACCCGTTCCAGGCCTTCAAGAAGGAACTGACCATCAAGACCTCTTATGTGAACCCGGACACTCAGGGCCGGGCGGCGGCGATCATCGCCTCCGGGCGGCTGAACCTGCATGACCTCATCAGCGACCGGGTAGCCCTGAGCGACATCGGCACGGCCTTCCTGCCCGGCCCCCGCAACGGCAAAACGGTCATTTTGCCCTGACTCTGATTCATTCTAGGAGGGCCCGACGAAAGTGCTGGGAATTTTGTATCTGCTGTTCTTTCTGGCGGGGGGCGTATTCCTGACAAGGATGCTGCTGCCCCGCCGCAAGCCCGTGCTGCGGGTCTATCTGGGCCTGAGTTTGGGCCTTTTCCTGATGATGTGGCTGCCGGTGCTGTGGGCCTACGCGGTACGGTTTTCCTATACGGCCCACGCTCTGGCGGCGGGCTCCCTTGCGGCCCTGTGCGCTGTGGGCTGGCTCTGCCGGGACAAAGCCGCCCCTGCGCCTATGGACGAGCGGCAGAAAAAGCTGCTGCTGGCGCTGGCCGTGATGGTGATTCCGCTGGGCGTGGTCAGCGGCTATCTGCAATACACCCACTCCATCCGGCTGGCCGCCGACGGCTCCTATCACGTGGGCCAGAGCACCTACGGCGACCTGAGCCTGCATCTGGCCATCTGCACCAGCATCGTCAACGCCAAATTCCCGCTGGAAAACAGCCTGATGCTTGGGGCCACCATGGCCTATCCCTACCTGTCTGATTCGGTGGCGTCCACGTTCTACCTGTTCGGGATGCCGCTGAATACGTCGATGGCCTTCACCGGCACCCTGATGATGCTGCTGACCTACACCGGCTACGGCCTGCTGGCCGACCAGCTGTGCCGGAAGAAGGGCGCGCGCCGGCTGGCGTTCTTCCTGCTGTTCCTGAACGGCGGGCTGGGCTTCTTCTTCACCCTGTCCGGTCGGGTGGAGGACGGCGTGACCACCACCTTCTGGGATAATCTGCGCACGGTGATGCAGGGCTACTACAAGCCCCCCACCAATCAGCCCGACCCCAACAACCTGCGCTGGTCCAATATCGTGGTGGATCTGCTGATCCCCCAGCGGGGGCTGCTGGGCGGCTGGACCATGCTGATGCCCTGCCTGAATCTGCTGCTCCCGCCCCTGTGCCGGGGCGAAAAGCACGAGACCCGGGCGCTGGTGATTCTGGGGATCATGGCGGGCGGGCTGCCCCTTCTGCACACCCACAGCTATCTGGCGCTGGTGCTTTTGTCGCTGGGAAGCTGCCTCTACTGTGTGTTCCGGGACGGCGACAAGGCGGGCCGCTGGCAGCGGTTCCGCCCATGGCTTCTGTACGGGGCCATTGCCGCAGCCCTGTCCCTGCCCCAGCTTTTGTGCTTCACCTTCGTGCAGGCAACGGAAAGCAATCACTTCCTGCGGTTCCAGTTCAACTGGTGCAACAACCGGGGCGGCAGAGGGCTGGTGGATCCCTATTTCTTCTTCTATATCAAGAACGTTGGCTTTCCCTATCTGCTGATCCTGCTGGCGCTGCTGAAACGGAAGCCCAGAGAGCTGGAAGCCCCCGGCGCGGCGGAAGAAGCGGCGGCGGTACGCCAGTACCGGCTCATCGCCTGCGGCGCGTTCCTGATCTACGGCATTGCGGAGTTCATTCTCTTTCAGCCCAACGAATACGACAACAATAAGCTGCTGTATGTGTGGTTCGCCCTGTGCCTGCCCATGGCGGCGGATTATGCCGTCGAAATCTGGGAGCGGCTGAAGGGTCTGGCCGGGCGGCGGGTCATCGCAGGGCTGTTCCTGTTCTGCTGCTTCTTCGGCCCGGCGCTGACCGTGGCCCGAGAATGGATCAGTGACTATCAGGCCTACAGCCGGTCGGACGTAGAAACAGCGGAATTCATCAAGGAAAATACCCCGGAACACTCGGTATGGCTCACCGGCAACGAGCATCTCAACCCGGTCAGCTCGCTGGCGGGACGGACGATCCTGTGTTCCAGCGAATCGTACCTGTATTATCATGGCTTCGACACCTGGCCCCGGCGGCTGGAGATCTCCGCCTTCTTTGAGAACCCGGCGGACAATCTGTCGCTTTTGAAGAAGTATCAGGTGGAATATCTCTACGTCAGCGCCTATGAACGCAGCGCCAGCTGGTTTACCCTGAACGAAGGCGCGCTGGAAGCGCTGTTCCCCGTGATCTACGAGGATGAGGGCGGCCAGCACCGTATTTTCCAAGTGCCGGAGGAATACCGCCAATGAACCGATTTTTGCGCTATTCGCAGGAAAAAGGGCGGAAGATCCGCATGATGCTGATGCTCAACGGCCAGCTTGCGCAGAAGACGGCGCTTGTGTTAAGCTATGACGAGCAGGCCGCCGTGCTGCAGCTCGGCCAGCGGAAGCAGCCCGTCACCGTGCCTCTTTCCGATATTTTGAGCTGCGACTACGCCCGGGGCGATACCGGGGAGGAATGACGCGGCCTCTCGCCGCCTTCCCCAAAAAAGACAGAAAAGAGGGCGAAACAATGTTCCATAAAATCAAAGATTATCTGGAAAAACATCCCAAGCAGTACGAGCTGCTGCGGTACGTCGTCGCCGGGGGGCTGACCACGGTGCTGAGCATGGTCATTTCCTATGGGATGGAGTTCCTGCTGGCCGCCCGGCCCGAACGGACGGCGGGCTTTTTACAGTGGGTGATCGACTGCATCAACGCCGCCACCGCCCGGCAGGTGATGATCGCCAACGCCGTCAGCTGGGTGATCGCCGTGCTGTTCGCCTTCTGGATCAACCGGAAGATGGTGTTTCAGGTGAAGGGCGGCACCGGCGCTTCCGTGCTGCGGGAGCTGGGAGAGTTCGCGCTGGGCCGGGTGCTGAGCTTCGCCCTGTTCGAGGAGGGCATGGCCTATCTGCTCAAGCTGGCGGGGGTCAGCAACGTCGTCAACCGCATCATCGTGCTGGTGGCGGTGATGATCTTCAACTATGTGGTCAGCAAATTCTGGGTGTTCAAAGACAAGAAGGAAAAAGCCTGACCAGCAGTCCGCAAATTCCATACGCCGCCGCCCCGTGAAGCAGCCTGCACGCCAGCAGCCTTCCGGGGCGGATGCTTTTGCCCAGAAACAGCAGGTTCTGCATCAGGATGCTCAGCCCGCCGAAGCTGCACAGGGCGCACAGCAGGGGCAGGTCGGGCGCGGCGGAAGCGTCCAGCAGGGCATGGGCTCCGCCGCCGATCTCCAAAACGGCCCATAATATCGCCGGAAATTCCGGGTGCGCCGCCGCCCAGCCCGGCAGCAGGGCCGAAAGTCCCTGCCGGAAAAGCGCCGCCAGAATGGAAAACAGCATCATGGCCCCGCAGACCGCCAGCAGGGCCGGGCCCGCCTGGCGCAGGCTGTCGGGCAGCGCCGCCAGCAGGGAGACCGGCTCCGGCTCCGGCAGCGTCTCTTTTTTCGGGCCGACCGGGTTCGTTGTCTGCGGCCTGGAAAACAGACGAATCAGCCCGGCCACAGCCAGCGCCCCCAGCCAGTGGGCGGTCAGCATCAGCCAGCCTCCGGCCGGGTTTGGCAGGCGGCCGCCCAGCGAGCCCACCAAAAACAAAGGGCTCATGACCCCCGTCGCCGCCGCCATGGGCAGCAGCTCCCGCCCGGCAAGCCCGCCCCGCTCCCAGAGCCCTTCCAGCCGCTGGGCCGACGCAGGCGACCCGGACAGCCAGCAGAAGCACACCGTCATCCAGCGCTGCTCCCGCCCGCCCAGCCGGGCGCACAGGCCGTTTAGCACCATCATGGGAAACAGCGCGGGCATCACGCTGCGCACAAACAGCCCCGCCGCGCCGTTGACCGCGTCCAGCACCGTACCCGAGTCCAGCAGCATCAGCGCCGCCAGCCCAAATAGCCACGCCATGAAACTTCCTCCTTTGCCAAGCGTACCGCCGCTTCGTCCCTGCCCGCGGCGTTTTTTCTGAAATTGCCGGATCTCGCTCCGTTTTTTCCGCCGAAGACCGTCTTTTTTCAGGCCGCAAAACAGCTTATGCACCTTGATTTTCCGTCATTTCCGGCCCGCCGGGAGAATTTCGTTTCAAAAAGTTCACAGTTTATGCAACAAAACGTCACGTTGGTACGTCATACTATATGTGAGGTGATCGCATGGCAACGATTTTGATTTTTTCCGAAAACTGGCAGATCGCGCATAAGCTCTGCGATTCCTATGCAAAGGAAAAATACGACGCAAGATTATGCAGCGATCCTGACCAGATTTCCGCCGCCGCGGATGAAAACGGCGCGCCCCTGATGGTGATCGACGCGGCAATGAAATGGGTGGTCTGTCGTCCGATATTCGAGCGGTGCCGCCAGACGGGAAGCCCCATTCTGTTCGTCACCAGCGACCGGCGCATGAGCGACCATCTGCTGGCCCTGTATCCGGGCCGGTCGGACGTGGTGGTGACGCCCTTCAGCCGCAAGACGCTGGCGGAAAAGACCCGCATTCTGCTGGGCGGCGAAACGCCCGCCCGGGAGATCTCCGTGGACGAAACAGCGCAGGTGGCCCTGCTCAACGGCCGCCGGGTCGAGCTGACCGCCCAGGAAATGGCCCTGCTGCTGGCCCTGATGAATCAGCCCGACACCCCCGTCAGCCGGGAACAGCTGCTGCGGGAGGCTTGGGGATACCAGAGCATGGGCGAGACCCGCACTGTGGACGTCCATGTACAGCGTCTGCGCAAAAAGCTGGGCGAAGACTGGATCGAAACCGTCTACAAGTGCGGCTATCGGCTCCGTCTGGCCTGAGACGGAAAACCCAAAACAGGAAATTATCAAACTCCCCCGGTACGGCAGCGAAGAACCGTCGTGCCGGGGGTACTGTTAAAAAGGAAACCGTCTAAAAGAACGCAAAACCCGTTACCGGCAAAAATCAGCGCCGGGCCTCGAAAAAGTCCTTCCCGTGCTTTTCCTGCGGGAAGGGCTTTTTCGGTATGTCCGGTGTTCACATTTTTATGACCTTTTCAGCGAACGGTTCTTCCGACCGTTCCTTTACGCGCTTTGCTCCATGGAGAGTTTGTCTGCGATCATGGCGATGAACTCGCCGTTGGTAGGCTTGTCCTCCGGGGTGCATACCCTGCATCCGAAGGCAGTGTTCAGAGTCTCGACCCGGCCCCGGTTCCATGCTACCTCAATGGCGTGGCGGATGGCCCGCTCCACCTTGCTGGCGGATGTGCCGAAATAACGGGCAATGCCGGGGTACAGCTCCTTCGTGATCCGATTGATAACATCGGGATCGGCCACCACCATTTTCACGGCCTGACGCAGGAACTGATAGCCTTTGATATGGGCCGGAATCCCCATGGTCAAAAACAGACTGCCCAGCCGCTCGTCCACATTTTGACGGCAGGGACTTTTTCGGAGATCGGAGGGCAAATTTTCCGCCGGAGCAGTCTTTCTGCCCGTCAGGCTGCGGATATGGCACATCAGATAACGCGGCTCAAAGGGCTTGACCATATAAAAGGCGGCCCCCAGCTCGATCGCCCGGGCAACAAAATCGTCCCGGCCCAGCGCGGACGCTACGATCACGCCGGGCTGGTGGGGCAGCTTACGAAGCTCCTCCAGCAGGGTGTAGCCATCCATTCGAGGCATGATCACATCGGTAATCAGGACGTCAAAGGTTTCCTCTTTCAACAGCCGCAGCGCATCAAAGCCGTTTCCGGCTTCGCGCACCAGCGCGATTTCCTCCTGCCTGCGCAGAAATTCTGCCATAGCGCTGCGGTTCTGAGACTGAGCATCAACGATCAAGATCCGGGTTTGTTCCATGGTGATTGCCTCCATTACTGAATGATATTCCTCCAGCCGAAATCAGCGCGGTTTTTCTTTCGGCATTGGTTCCTTTTTCGTTCTTTTTTGATAAGCGCTGTGTTTTTTCTGTTTCTCCATTGCCGGATTTTTTGACTGGCGGTCCACTTTGTGCTAAAATACAGGAGAAATTTCCCTTTTTCGGGAACTGACGTTTTGGATATAGCACGTTCGAATGCAGAATTCAATCCGCAGATTCCGAACGCTGTTTCTAAAACGACAAAACCCTCATATCTGGAGGCCGAAAAATGAACAGCGAGAATCCGAAATCCCGCCCAGAAATTGACATGGAAGGACTGCGAAGCCGTATCAAATCAGCCCTTTCCGCCCAGCGAATGACCGTTCAGAATCTGAGCGATGCCGCCGGAATCCCAAAAAGTACGCTGGATGGCTTTTTGAACCGGGGCACTACGCCAGCTTTCGACACGGTAGCGACCGTATGTGCCGTCTTATCCATCCCTGTGGATTCCATCACGGGCGCATCCGCCGCCGTCCAGCCCGAAGCGGCGGTAACGGGTAGTCAAAGTCAACTGGACGAGGTCAAAAGCAGCCATATCCGGGAACTGAACGCCCTAAATGAAATGCACCGTCAGGAAAAAGAATCCCTGCTGGAAACGCACCGGGTCGCCATGGAGACCCTGTGGCAGGCCCACGAAGCGGAAAACCTTGCCCGGGACAAACATATTGCGGAGATCAGCCGGGACCGCAGCGTTTGGCGGGTCATCGCCATTACGTCGATCGTCCTTCTCGTGCTGATCCTGTCCGTCTGGTTCATCTGGGATATTTCACACCCGGACGCAGGGCTGATCCTGTACGACCGAAAAAGTGTGATCGGCCCGTTGGGATGTGGCTGACCCATCCCGTTTCATTTTCTATATCAAAGAGGCCCGCTGCCTGCCCTGACGGTTTTTCTCAGGAATGGCGCCGGCCTCTTTACCATTTTTACCTGCCGCATTTTTGCGCTCTGCTGCGCTGCGGAATTTTGTTGCGTTTCTTTACGCGCTGCGCTCCATAGAGAGTTTATCCGCGATCATGGCGATGAATTCGCCGTTGGTGGGCTTGTCCTCCGGGGTGCAGACCTTGCAGCCAAAGGCGGTGTTCAGGGTCTCGATCCGGCCCCGGTTCCACGCCACTTCGATGGCGTGGCGGATGGCCCGCTCCACTTTGCTGGCAGACGTGCCGAAGTGCCGGGCAATGCCGGGGTAGAGTTCCTTGGTGATGCGGTTGATCATATCCGGCTCGTCCACCACCATTTTGACGGCCTGACGCAGGAATTGGTAGCCTTTGATATGGGCGGGAATGCCAATGGTGAGGAACAGGCTGCCCAACCGCTCGTCCAGCGTTTGCACCCGGTGTGTCTCTCTCGGAGTGGGTGCGGCATCCGCCGGTCTGATCCTTCCGCCGGACAAATCGCGGATGTGGCTCATCAGATGGCGCATATCGAAGGGCTTGACCATGTAGAAGGTCGCTCCCAGCTCAATAGCCCGGGTGACGAAATCATCCCGTCCCAGCGCGGACACCACAATGGTCTGGGGTTTGGACGGAAGTTCCCTGCGGCGCATTTCTTCCAGCAGCGCGTAGCCATCCATTTGAGGCATGATGATGTCGGTGATCATGATCTCAAACGGTTCTTCGCTCAGCAGTTTGAGGGCTTCTGCGCCGTTTCCGGCCTCCCGTACCAGCGCGACGCCCTCTTGCCTGCGCAGGTACTCCGCCATCGTTGTGCGTGACTGCACGTGATCTTCCACGATCAGAATTCGATAACCTTCCATCCCTCGTTCCTCCATTTCCTAAAATCCTTGCGGGTTTTGTAACTTTCCCCTGTTTTTTCAGAGTATAGCACGAGTTTCTCTTGATTTGTCGTTTTCGTGCAAAATAGAATCATTATTTTACATTGTGACACAGTACCATGCAGAAGCGCGCCATTCCCGAAAAAACGGGGCCGTTCCGCTGCGAACCTGACCGTTCATGTCAAAACCTCGGTAAATGGCCGGATTGCTGCGTCTTTTTCCCGGAAAACCGTGGATTTTTCCGCAAATCGAATTTGTAACAAAAGTGAAAAGAACCAAAATGGTACAAAATGCCGTTTTCTGTTGTTTATATCGGCACATATTTCCCATTTCAAAAACGCTTGAATTATTTGGGTTTATCCAGCCTTCCTATATCTTCTCGTGAAGAAACAATGCACAGAAACAACGAAAATACTTCGAAACATGAAGATAATGTTAGAATTGTGTCTTTTTTTCGCTAAGATTCAGTCGTCCGCCCAAACGAGTCCTATGTCGAAAAACGACGTTCCAGAGAACAGGCGTTCTAAAGCGGCTAACACGGCTTGTCAAAAAAGCGCATTTACGGCGCTTTTTAACGTCGGAAATTTACGGCCCGCTCCGTTTTGCCCAGCGGCCTAACTCCGCACTTGGCTATGCGCTTATCTCTTTCCGCCGTTTCCGACGCTGATTGGCCTATGCTCTCCCTTAAGGCTGCGTCCCCCTTGACCACCCAATCAGGCACTACATACAAGGGGTTTTGTCCGTCTCCTCATTCCTGAATCCCACGCTGCTTTACAGCATAAATCGAGAAGACCCGCCGCCCTCTGCCAGCCCCTTCCGAAGGTTTTTCGGCAGCCGGAAAACGGACGTTCCAAAACGTCCGTCCGAAAAGCAACACCATTTCGCCCATCAAAACAGCCCGCCTCCTTATGGGAAGCGGGCCGTCGGTTTCAGTTTTCTTTTGGCCGCAGGGCAAAGCCTGTCAATGGGAAGGCCATGGCCACAATCGGCAGGAAATAACGGAAGTAGTCGTTCACCGGGCTGAGCATACATACGCCCAAACTCAGCAGCGCCGGCAGGAACGCGGCCAGCCGCCGCCACTGCCCCCGGCGGACCAGATACAGACCCACGCCCACCAGCAGCCACGTATACGTTGCGCAGCAGTACAGCAGACTGAGCAGCGGAATCCGCCGCCAGCCCCTGGCATAGGCGGCCAGCAGTGTTCGCACCTTGGACAGGAAGCCGATCTGGCGGGTGTGGACGTAGCCGGGATCGTCCCCCAAGGTATAGGTTTCGAACATCAGCCGGTTGCCGGCCTGATTGTTGTAGCTGGGCCCCTCCAGCTTGGGAATGAAGGCGTAATACCCCGTGCTGCCGCCGAAGAAGGCTTCCGCGTAGCTTAAGGGATATTCCGCGGCCATCTTCTTCCACGTCTGAGCATAGCGCTTCAGGGCTTCCTTTTCCACCGCCGCGCCCTGCCCGGAATAGCGGAAGGTGAACTTCACCGGGTCGGAAATGTTGGTCTCGTACAGCTCCGGCAGCTTTTCCGCGTCCAGCACCCGGTCGATTTCGGCATATTCCTCCGGGGTGACGGTATCGCCGTGATCCCGCAGCACCCGGGCACTCTGCTGGAAGCATACGGAATAAATACCCGAGGCCGTCTCGTCCGGGATGCCCAGCGCCGGGATCAGCACGTTGGAAACCAGCAGAGCGCAGGCCACGCAGCCGCCCAGCGACGCGGCCAGCGGCAGACGAGCCTTGCCCTTCGCCCCCACAGCCAGCAGCAGAAGCCCCGAAGGGAGCACCACATACAGCCCGTTGGAGCGAACCAGACAGCTGAGCAGTCCCCAGCCGAACAGCCCGGCCAGCGCCGCAGGGGACGGGGATTTTCCCTGCTCCCGGCCCGCCAGCACTTCCATGGCGTTCAGCGCGAACAGCAGCAGAAACGCCGTGTAGAAGGTATCCTTGCAGATGGACTGGGCATACCCGCCGAAGATCGGGGTCAGGCCGAAAAAGCCCAGCGCCGCCAGCCGGAACCAGCGGGGCAGTCCCCAGCGCCGCAGCAGCTCCACCGTCCGGGCGAAGGCATAGCTCAAGGCCAGCGTTTGCAGCAGCATATACAGGGCCGTGCCCAGATTATCGCTGGAAAACAGCCGTCCGAAGCTCAGAAGCGCCCCGTACAGCCCCGTCAGGAACACCGGGTGCCAGGTATTGATCTGCCGCAGGCCGAAGTACTGCGCCGCCATTTCGCCCAGATCCCAGCAGACGGAACCGGGGAAAAAGGCGATCAGGAAGGGCGACCAGCACACCAGCAGCGCCGCCATGCTCCCCAGTACCGGGTGACGGCAATACCAGCGTGCCTTGGCCGGTGCTTCCTCCACAGCGGGCAGCGCCGCGAAGGTCTTCTGCATCCAGTCATGGAGCCATGTGAAGCCTGCCAGCATGGGCAAAGACTGCCCCACAGCCTGCAGGCACACCAGTCCCAGCGTCAGGGGATTTTTCAGCGCCGCCCAGCTGTCATAGCTGTACAGCCACACGCCGAAAGCGTTTACCACGCCGAAGATCAGGGCGAACACCCCGTTCGCCGGCGCGGGACGGAGCTTCCTGCGCCCGTACACGGTGTGATACAGCAGGGCAAAGCAAAGAGCCAGCGCGCACCACAGGTAGCTGGCGCTGCTGGCGGGCGGGTCGCTGATGCCCTGATAATTTTCTCCGCTGACGATAAAGCTCATGGCGCTCAACGCGCCGAACGCGGCGCAAAGGGCCGCGTTCCGGAAGCGGAGTCCGTTTCTGTTTTCGTTCGTCCGGGGCGTCGTCATACCCGTTCCCTCCGGCGTTGGCCGTTGAGCAGGTTCAGGTTGATCTCAAACAGCTGGCGGTGTTTTTTGGCGACGGTGTCCAGAATCAGCCCGCACACCCACAAAAGCAGCGCCATCGTCCCCATCACCCCGCACACGATCAGCGTGGGGAAACGGGGCACCAGCCCGGTATGCAGATATTCGGCAAAGATGGGGATGAACAGAATGACGCTCACCAGCGCCATCAGCGCGGCCAGCAGCCCGAAGAAGCTCATGGGCCGGTATTCCTTATACAGCCGCACGATGGTGCGCAGCACCTTCATGCCGTCGGAATAGGTATTGAGCTTAGAGGGGCTGTCCGCCGGACGATCCCGGTATTCCACCTGCACGCTCTGCACGCTCAGATTCTTATCCAGCGCGTGAATGGTCATTTCCGTCTCGATCTCAAACCCCTTGCTCAGCACAGGGAAGGACTTGACGAACTGATAGCTGAACGCCCGGTAGCCGGTCATGATATCGCTGACGCTGCCCTTGAAGATGGTATTCACCAGCCCCTTTACCAGCCAGTTGCCCATATTATGGAAGGGACGCTTATTCTCCGTATAATAAGTGGCGGACAGACGGTCGCCTACCACCATGTCCACCTTGCGTTCCAGCACCAGATTCACCATTTCCCGGGCGTTTTCCGCCGGGTAGGTGTCGTCGCCGTCGATCATCAGGTAGCAGTCCGCGTCGATCTCCCGGAACATGGAGCGGATCACGTTGCCCTTTCCCTGACGGTACTCGTAGCGCACAATGGCCCCCGCCTCCCGGGCGATGTCGTCGGTATGGTCGGTGGAGTTATTATCATAGACGTAAATATCCGCTTCCGGCAGGGCGGCGCGGTAATCCCTGACCACCTTGGCGATGGTTTTCGCTTCATTATAGCAGGGGATCAGCACGGCAATGGTCATAGCGTTCCCTCTTTTCCTTTGCAGAAAATTCGCGTATTTTCGCTAGGGCTATTGTATCATTGCCGATGCCGGGTGTCAAACCGCCGTCAGAGGACGTAGCACAGCACGCACACGGCGTGCAGAATGCTGCCGATATCCACAAACACGTGGAAAACCGTGTGAAAAATGGGATTTTTCTTACTGCCGAGGCCGTAGAGCACCGCGCCGATGGTATAGGCCACGCCTCCGGCCAGCAGCCACGCGAAGCCCTCCCGGCTCAAACATTCCACCACAGGGCGATAGGCCGCCACACACAGCCAGCCCATCACCAGATAGGCGGTCATTTCCACGGCGTGGAACTTTTTATGGTCGATGGCGGAAAACACAGTGGCCACCGCCGCCGTGCCCCACTCCGCCGCCAGCAATGTCCACGCCAGACGGGGATAGCTGGGCCGGAGGGCGCATAGCAACACGGGCGTATACGTCCCGGCGATCAGGGTATAGATGGTGCAATGGTCGATGACCTGCATCACCTTCTTCCCCAGCGAGGGAATCAGGCCGTGATACACGCTGGAAACCGTATACAGCAGGATCAGGCTCAGGCCGTACACCGCGCCGGACACAAGGCTCCACACATTCTGATGAACAAAGGCGATCCAGATGGACAGGGCAAACACGATCACGCCCACGCCGGCCCCCACGATGTGGGTCGTCATATTGGCGATTTCCTCCTTGCGGGTATAGCCGGGCAGAGAGCGCTCCTTCAAAGGCGTTCTAGTCATTTTTGATCTCTCCCGAAATTCAATTTTTCCACTGACGAAAGTGTTTTATTCCAAGGGTTTTGGCTTACGTATGTCAAATTTACCCACGGCGCAGCGGGCCGATTCCCGCTGCGCCGCAGGAAGGCCGAATCACGACTGGTCAATTCAGGAAAAAAACAAGGAAAATCCTGAACGGAAGGTCGTCCCCCGATCTTTTTCGCAGGCGCGGATTTCCCACGGAAAAGACGTACCAGGATGGGGCAGGATTCAGCCTGAAGGAGGGGGGACTCCTTTTGCTTTCGGCTGCGAAAGGAAAGAAGGAAAAGAAAGCGATTCGGCATCGGGGAGTTGGGGCCCCGAATAAGGGAATGTCAAGGAATAGGAGCAGGGACTCCATGGGGCTTATTGGCCCTGGAAAAACGATGCTTCGAAGCGGCCCCTTGCAGGGGTCTGGCGCGCCGACTTCGGTGCGGACGGCGGGGTTGCCGTCCATGGGTTTTCTCGCCACCTTCGGTGCCCGAAGGTTTCCAAAGGGGAACGAAGGGAAGACGCAAGGCGGGTTGCCCTTGGGC
>ERZ824978.1701-NODE-1701-length-22022-cov-4.915737_pt1 | contig 22022 bp, 19 predicted proteins | sample MGYA00519860_ERZ824978 | MGnify/ENA primary metagenome ERZ824978 (study PRJEB31778, sample SAMEA3449184) | human gut metagenome | biome: human gut; feature: human-associated habitat; material: faeces | place: United Kingdom | collected 2010/2012 ... | reverse complement strand
CCAACGTGCCCGACGCCCAGATAATGACCCCCCTATGGCGCGAGCTCATGCGGCATGCCGGGGCAGAAGCCAAGCGGCTTGGGCTTTCCATCGGCGTGCACAACTGCCCCGGCTGGTCGAGTTCTGGCGGGCCGTGGATTAAGCCTGAGGATTCTATGAAATTCATAGTGCATTCGCAAAAGCGCATAAGCGGCAAGCAGTCCGCGCCCATAACGCTCGCGCCTCCTCCCGCAAACAGTGGCTTTTACCGCGACATCGCAGTTCTCGCAATCCCGGCTAATAAAATTCCGCCGACTCCAAAAATTTCGACCAATCCCGAAACCGCCAATCCAAACGCCCTTTCGGACGAAAAAAATAAAAATTCCTTCAAGCTTCCTATCGAAAACGAAGGCGGAAAAGCTTCCGTACTTCTTGAATTTCCAGAGAGCGTAGAGGCGCGGACAGCCGAACTTTGCTTCGAAGGCAAAAGAATACATTTTACGGCCGACGCCTATGCCTCGGACGACGGCAAGAATTTCCGCAAGGTAGGAACGTTGTCGTACAACCACTCCAACGATATTGGAATCCCAAAATTTTTGTCATTTGGCCCTACTGCGGTAAAGGCAAAGTTTTTCAGATTTGACTTTTCCTACAAAGAAGTCGCCCCGTGGAATAAGTCTAAGACGCCGATTCACTTAAAAAGCATAAAATTTTACAACGACTCCACAATACCGAATGTGCAAGCGGCAAACTCGTCTGAAACGACTTACGCCTACAATCCCCCAGTCGGCAAACCCGACGCCAAAGCTCCGGCTGTTTCAGAAATTCTCGACTTGACCAGTAAAATGTCCCCCGACGGAAAGCTCGACTGGGACGGCGACGGCAAAGACTGGATAATTCTTAGAATAGGCTATACGAGCACCAACAGACGCAATGCCCCCACGACTTATTCAGGGCTTGAATGCGACAAGCTCTCGAAGCGCGGGCTCGACGCCCACTGGCCGCACTACATGGGGGTGCTCGAAAGCGACATAGGCTCCCAGGGCGTGCTCAAATACTCTACGATAGACTCGTTTGAAGTAGGCGGACAAAATTGGACGGAAGGCTTTGACGCCGAATTTAAAAAGCGCCGCGGCTACGACATTTTAAAATGGCTCCCCGCCGCAATAGGCTACACAGTCGAGACCCCTGCAAAATCATCGAGATTCCTGTTCGACCTGCAAACAACAGTAGCGGACTTGTTTGCCGAGAACTACTTCGACTACTTTACAAAGCTCTGCCATGATAGGGGTATGCTTTCCATACTCGAAAGCTACGGCGGAGGTTTTGACGACATACGTTGCTCGCGCACAGCAGACATTCCGGCGAGCGAATTTTGGCTAAGCGGCGGCACGACCGGCAGGCACGCGCACTCCGCCGCGAACTTTCACGGCAGGCGCTCGGCAGGGGCGGAATCCTTCACCACAGGCAACGGCGACGACGGATATTGGCGGCAGCACCCGCGCATGCTCAAATACTCGGGCGACATAATGTGGACCGAAGGCACGAACGCGATAATCGTCCACAGCTACGTCCACCAGCCGCTTGTAAACGTCCGCCCCGGATTGGCGCTCGGGCCGCACGGCTCCCACATAAACGTAAACACGACTTGGTGGAAGGACGGCAAAGCTTGGGTCGACTACCTAAACCGCGCCCAGACGCTCTTGCAGCGCGGGAGAGTGCCGAGCGACGTGCTGATTCTCGCCGGCGAATCCCTTCCGAACCGCAGGACGAGAGTCACGTCGTACGACTGGCCCGTCGTTTACGCAGGCTACTATTTTGACTTTTGCTCTCCGAAAGACCTGCTCGATTCCATAAAAATATCTGACGGCAAGATTGTCGCCCCTTCCGGGGTAAAGTATTCGGTATTCTCGCTTGCAGAGGAAATAAGGCCAACTTTAAACACGCTTAAAGCCGTAAAAAAGATGCTCGACGTTGGCATTACGGTATGCGGAATGCGCCCGATAGGCAGCCCGTCGCTGTCCGACGACGACGCCGAATACGCAAAGCTTGTAAACGAGATATGGGGGACGGACAATTCCAAGAATCCTCGGAAGGTCGGCAAAGGCACGCTGTATCCGGAAGTGTCCGCATTGCGCGCCCTAACCGACCTAAAAATCGAGCCTGTCATATCGGCGGCAAAGAACTTCAAGTGCATAGCGCGCATTTGCGACGAAGCCTCAATATATTTTATTGTAAACACGAATATGTCCAGCGCCAACGGGGAATTTTCCATACGCGCCAACGGCGACAAAACGCCTGAAATCTGGAATCCCGCGACCGGAGAAATCAAGCCGCTTCCGCAATGGAGGCGCGACGGGCAAACAATAAAATTCTCGCTTGAATTCGACCCGAAGGAATCGGAATTCATAGTTCTCCGCGACAGAGCCGAACAAAAGCACTTTGAAAAATTCTCCGCCCAGAAAGCGGAGGGATACGCAAAGCCTGTAAGCGTTGATATAATAGAAGCAAAATACAGGCTCCGCGGCACGAAGGAAGGCGGCAAAGACGTCAAAGAAATTCTGGGGAAAGTCTATCCCGATGGATTCAGCGTTTCAAACAGACTGTTTGGCGACCCGTACCCAAATCAATTTAAGGAGCTGTATATAAAATATAAAATTGGCAAGCGCGAGACAGAAGAAATAGTGAACGAAAACGAAAACCATTATTGGAAGGGGCTCGAATGGCTGCCCCCGCAATCGATATACCCGACAGTGCTCGACGGCGCGCCTGCCATAGTATTTGAAACAAACGGCTCGGCAGAAGGCGAGCTGTCGGACGGCACAAAATTCTCCACAAAAGTGGAAGATCTCCCGCGCCCGATAAAATTGTCGTCGGATTGGAGCGTGGAGTTTGCCAAAGATCTTGGCGCACCGGAAGGGGCAATCGCCTTCGAGAAGCTCGTCTCGTGGACGGAACGCCCTGAATTTGGCATAAAATACTTCTCAGGGACTGCAAAATACAGCAAGTCTTTTGATATCCCCGGCGATTTTATTTCAAAGAACCGCAAAATACTCCTGTCGCTCGGCGAAGTGCGCGAAACCGCAAGGGTTAAAGTAAACGGCAAGGACGCGGGAATTCTATGGAAGATTCCGTACGAAGCCGACATTACAAGCCTTGTAAAACCCGGGCAAAACACTCTTGAAGTCGAAGTGACAAACCTTTGGTACAACAGGCTGGTCGGCGACGAAATAAAGTCCCCGCTAAAAGCCGGAGAAACCCCGAAGTGGGTATTGGAGGGGAAGTCGCGGGCGGACGACAATTCGCGCTATACGTTCACGCTAAGCAAAGGCTGGACCGCCGACTCCAAGCCAATGCCTTCCGGCCTCATCGGCCCGGTGGAAATCAAGGCGGCCGAAGTCGTGAAGGCGAATTAGCATTCGGGCATCAGCGCGTTATGCTTTGCGCCGTAGTTTTAAAACGCACATCACGGCAAAGAGAATCCCGCATTAAAAATGCGGGATTTTTTCATGGCTTGCACTGCACGCGGAAATGCAATTGCGTAAGGCGCGCTCGATTTACAATTATTTAATGTTGACCGCAAGTTTCTTAAAAAATATTTCTCTGCCATGAAAAATATAATTGTTTGGATAATCGCGCTCGCACTGTCACCGTATATTTTTGCTGAAGCCATAAAAATAGATCCTTCGCAAGAAAAGGATATGTGGAATAGCGCATGGACGAGATTTTTTAGCCCCAAAACGGACGTATTTTACGACCTCATAGTATCCCTAAACCCGGAAAATTCCCTCGACTTTGTCCCGACCGCCGAGCAGATAAAAAAATTGGCGCCCGCCAACCCCAATGGATACGGAACCGGCATGGAGGACGGAATGATTCTCGGAGGGATAATGATGTGCGCCGTGCTTGACAAGTATGAAGTGACAAAAGACGCGTCGCTAAAAAAATACGCAGACGCAATAGTGCGCGGAATGGCAAGGTGTTCCCTGTCGCCCAAAGCCCGGGGATTCGTCGCCCGCGCCGTGAGCACTTCCGACGGAAAATCGTTTTTTCCCGCCACATCGCGCGACCAATACACCCACTGCATACACGGCCTGTGGAAATATTACAACAGCCCTCTTTCAACTGCCGCCGATAAAAAAATCATAGCAGAAATATGCTCCGCCGTAGCTGACAGAATGATTGAAAAAATGACCCCCGCCACAAACTACGACGCCCAGAACGCAGACGGCAAGCCGTCGACTTTCGGGCTGTCGAGAATGTGGAACGTATCTGCCCACGAGGCGGCGCGACTCCCGATGATTTACGCCGTTGCGCACCTTGTGACTGGCGATAAAAAATATCTCGAAGAGTACAAAAAGTACGCAAAAGAGTCGATATCGCAGTCGGCAAATTTCGACAGAAATATGGCGCCGTGGGCGCAGCTTCAAATGCAGATATCTCTTGAAGCGATGCTCTCTTTTGCTGAATCCGAAAGCCAAAGGGACGCAATAAAAGGCATAATGGGCGACGTAAGCGCACTTGCCGCAAAGCGCCTTGCGTCCGCCTCAAACGCCCTATCGGACCCGAAGCTCGATCTAACTTCCCCCCTTCCCAATCCCCAAGAACGCCCAATTCAGCCCAACGGCAAACCGGATATGCGCGAGTTTAAAAATATTATGCGCGCGCCGCGTTATTTTGGCGAGATGGCGCTCACAATGCTCGTGCGCGGAGCGGAAGATTTCGACGCGAAATCCGCGCGCTTGCTCGCCAAGCCGATTGAAAAAATAGACTACGACAAAATGTCGAGTTGCGCCGTGATTTTTCACCTTGCGGCATATTGGAACGCGAAAAAGTCCGGCATCATAGAATAGGAATTTTGCTCGTCCAAAACGCCCCGCCAAAAAATCTGGGCAGGCCGATGTCAACGTGGCTTCGCGGAATCGGCGGGCTTTAAGACATTGCCGCACGCGGCCACGCTTTTAGAGGCGCTAACAATTACGCCGCACGCGGCGGGGGAATCCGAGTAAAGCAAATTATTTACAAAATATGCGTTTTCGACATTCTCCGCAAATATAGACGCCGCATACGAACATTTTTCCGCGGATACGCCAATAATTTCATTGTCGCGGAATATTATATTTTTGCCGGCATTTGCGTACATTAGAAGCCCACGGACGTTTTTAAAGACATTCTTTTCTATTAAAATTCCGTCGGCGCAGCTTTTCGACGGAATTTTAAATCCACCCCTCTGGTCAATAGACGCTCCAAAAAATATCTCAGCGAGCCAGCCGAGAGTTTTCCCCATTTTAAAATTGTTGTCCTCAAATGTGCAGCCTTTCACCACTATATTTGAAACACCCCGCCCTTCAACCCATTTGTCGAGAGTGAAGGCTGTCTGAAATTTAAGCGGAATAGACGGGCCGTTTTTGAAAACGCAATTTTCAACCGTGACATTCCTGCCCTGGAAAATCGCTCGCCCGTAGTAGTTTTCAAAAACGCAATCTTTTACAAGCAGATTGTCCGTCGCTCCCGACCTGCGCGAAACGAGGAATCCGGAGCCCTTAGCCTCCGGCACGTCTGAATCCAGATATAGATTCTCGCCGTCAATTTTTATGATTTTCGCGGAAAAACCCGTAGGGGAGCAGTCGGCCTCATACAAATCTATAACATCTCCCGCCTGCGCGCCAAAATAATAGTTGCCGCGGGTGTTGACTATTTGCATTTCGTTTGTTGAGATTTTTTTTGCGAAAGTCGTCCTGTCGTGAAAATTTATAATGTCGTCTTGGTTCAGGGAAAAAGAGCAGCCTATCATCTTGCAGTAGCCGAGCGAATTTGTGGAATGCACGACATCTGCGGTAGTCGAGCACGGGCGTATTTTCCCGCCGCCGCGCGCGCCAGCCCTAAGATTTATCATCTGCCAATATTTTTGCGAGCCGCCTATATGCACCCCCATGCCGCGGCAAGATAAAATCTCTATGTTTTCAAGTGTGAGATGTTCATTGGAATCGAGGTTAAAGGCGTTCTTCCCGTAATAATAATGCATCAGGCGGTAAACCCCGCCAACTTTTGCCGCCCTGTGTTGAAAGTTTCTATTAGACTCAGTAAACAGGCCGTCGTACGCGCCTGACATCGGAACCCCTTCCGCCTTCGTCGAATGGTATATCCGCGCCGTATTGGGAGAGAGCCATTCGCATTTCGAGCCAAAGTGCCCCTCAGACGGGCCAAACCAAAAAGCCGCGCCCATGCCAAACGAATCCATCGAATCCGCCATGGGCATCATCACCTGAACGGGGGTCGGCTTACCGTAAAGCGGATACCTGTCGTACCCGATAAACTCCACATCAAAATAGGGGGGCGTTCCGCCTTCGGCGGGGTGCTTGGAGATTATGCGCACAAATGCTCCGAGCGGGTCGGTTTCCCAATCCCAGTCAGAGTTGATATTGGATATTTTCACGCGCTTGCAGTTTTTTACGAGAAAGTTTGAGTCGTTTTCAACAACCGCATATTGGGGCAAAATTGAGAAAGCGCTCGGGCGGCGGAATACGAGGGTTGCGCCCATGCCGTCAATTTCAAAATCCTCCATGGAGTCGATGACAATTCCCTTTTTGCCGAAACATTTGTATGTTCCGCGGGCGAGCACGAGCTTTGAGGCATGCGTTTTTTTGCAATAGTCGAGCGCTTTGTTTATAGCTGCTGCACAATCCGGATTGGATTCTCCAAATCCGAAGTCCGCCGCGTAAACTGTCGCCCCGCCTTTATTGCGGGGAAGCTGCACTTCAAAGTCCGGCGCGCCTGTCGGAAGGTCTGGAAGTCTGCCGCAATAGCGTTTAGTTTTTTTCTTAAAGGCAAAAAAATCAGCGCTCGCCGCGTTAAAATTTTTCGGTGCGTTTTTTAACGCGCATGCCGGAACTTTTCCGGGCTGCCGCGAATAGCAATCCGCGCAATCGGAGTTCGCGCATGCAGAGAGAAAAATCGCAAACAACAAAAAAAATATTTTCATAAAAATACAGTTCACAGCAACAAATTGCCATGCAATAGATTATATAGCAACTAAATAACGGCGCACACTGAAAGCCTGGGATTTTTTAGGCTCACTCCCCTGAGAGAATATGCGCCGCGAAATCGACCGGCGACTTTCCGTTTTTTTCCGCCTCTGCGACAAACGATTCGTAGTTGTCAAAATTTATGGCTTCGACAGTCACGCGGGAAAATGGTTTGGGCAGAATAAACTTGTCCCAAGTCGCATTGATAGTCCAGAAAGACGAAGGGGTAATACGCAACAAGAGTATGCGCGCGCCGCTGCCTTTTGCGACCGACAAGAAGCCAGGCTTGCAAACGTATCTCGGGCCGCGCGGGCCGTCGGGCGTTATAAAAATGTCCGAGGTGTGCTGAAGGGTTTCGACCATTGAAATAATTGCGTGTGCGCCCCTTCTTTTGCTCGACCCCCTGACTGTGCCAATTCCAAGAAACTTGAAAAAAGCGCAAAGCCAAGCGCCGTCGCGGCTCGCGCTGACAAGGCCCGACATTGGAAGATTCGGCCTGAAAATATACTTGCACATGGGCAGGAAGAAAATCCTGTTGTGCCATGCAAGCCCTATTAGGCGCTTTTTGTCTTCCAGATTTTCCAATGATTTGGCGTCGGAAGCGCGCATGCGTATGGTTGCCTGCCACAAGCGCACAAATAAATACAGCGGGAACAGAAAAATAAAGTGGCGCCAAGTCGGCTGCGATATGTGCGTGTGAGGTTCCATGATTAAAACATGATTATGTGTTTTTTGGCGCGGAAATGTCGAACATAAAATTTTCCCGAAAGGATAGAAACCACCAAAGAGCAAAGTTCGGGAAATTTTGCCGGTTGGAGGGGTATTTTAAAACATGCACTTTAGATAAGAGACTTTGATTTATTGGAATAGAAAAAAAAATAAGCTCCACAAAAAAAACAGATTGACAGACAAAGCATAATATGCCTGAATTGAGACTCAAAATTCAAGGGGTGGTAGTTCAGTTGGTTAGAACGCCTGCCTGTCACGCAGGAGGTCGCGAGTTCGAGTCTCGTCCATCCCGCCACTTTGAAAAGATTAAAGGCTGATTAGCAGTAAGTTGCTAATCAGCCTTTTTTTGTGTCTTCCACTGGCAAAATACAAGTAGTTGATAAATGGGTTCTAACAAAATAGCTTTTCCAACAAAACGACCACTAAATGGCAACTAAGACCCCGCCAAGCAAAGTTGGCGACACCTTTTTTGAAGGCTTTTGAGGCATAATAAAAGCCCATCGAATAAACGATGGGCGTGAGAATTAAGCAATCTTTGCAGTTTGAAGTTCGGGTTTCTTATAGTCTGACGGATAGATGTTAAAGTATTTTTCAGCGTCCTCTTTTTTAGCGACTCCCAGATAGTGTTCAAAGAGTATGTCAGTACGTCTATGGGAGACTATCAACGCAGTGTCGGTAAAGTTTCTGTGAAGTGCAACGTGGTAGCTCACAAAACTGTGCCTGAATGCGTTGTGCGGTGGAAACTTTACCATTGTGCCCCTGCCTTTCTTAACGTCTTCAGCTGTTACGATTAGCCCCGCTCTGCGATACGCGAGTTCGCGCCTGCGTTTAAACTTCCTTTCACACATTGTGAACGCGCTCTTGGGAGTCCGTTCCAGCCAAGCCCACAAGTTGTCGGGAAGATTCTCAATAAATTGCCTGCGATTCTTTTTTGTCTTTTCGGCAGGAGTTTCAATACCCCTGTCCTTGAAGTTTATTTCATCGTATTCAACTCTTGCGATGGCAGAACTTCTCATTCCCGCAAACATTCCCAACGCCATCAATCCGCATATTTCTGGGTCGTATTTTTCATTCGCCCTCAACAGCCTTTCCGCTTCCTCTACTGTTAAAATTCCAATTTCACCTCGGACAATTTTTTCCATCGGAAGCTTTATTGCGATATTTTTACTTATCCATTCGTTGCTTTCGAAGTAGGACCATGTAGCCCTTATTATATCCTTATAGTTTGATTTTGTCTGCCCCTTGTATGGTAGCTTATCAAGCCATTCAATAAGCTCTTTCCTCGTTATATGCTCAACAAACTGGTCTCCGAAAGTTTCGCAAAATACTTCAAGTATTCGCCTAACCCTCTTAACGTGGCTTTCGTCCCGCCCCTTGCTTCTCATAAATTTTATGTATTCATTGCAAGCGGCAAAAGTAGTTATCAGTTCCACCTCGCCTCTATGGTTTTGTTTCCAAAATAACCATAGGTCGCGGAAGCTAATATCTTCCCCCATAGCGGATTTGATTTGTGCGATGTCGCTGATTTCCTCCTTACTCAACCTGAACAAAGAGTGGAATGAATTCTCCTCCAAGAATGTGTGTGTTTTGAGGAAATTATCTCTTAATTCTTCCGTTTCAAAGAATCGGGAAAAGCGTTCACCATTTTCTCGCCAAGCCACTTTGAATGGCGACTTGCGACCTTCTTCGTATGATTTGTAAACCTTTGGCATAGTTCCTAAATTATAGTATAAAATTGTTGAAGATTCAAGATTATTGTTATTGTATCTGTATAATTATCATTCTGTTGGATAAGCAAACACGTCGGAAACACTTAATTCATTTCCGCTGAAAACTTCCGATCGGGAACGCGTGGATAGATACTCTTTTGCCGTTAAAGGAAAGTTGTTTTTTACAATGCCTTCGATGCAAGAGAAAGCTTTGCCGTCAAACCCGAAGAAATTCCTAAAATTGGAGTTCAACCTGCTTGTGTACCGCGGAAGATTCTTTTTGTCGTATCCCTTTAATTCCTTTTTCAATGCACAAGAGCAAATTACTTTCCACGCAAAACTGACGTCCATTGAGTCGTTGCTTTTGAACAATGATACGTCAGAATAGTGGACTCGTATTGAATGTTCCCCGAACTTTATTTTAACTTCAGATGGCGAAATTAAATCCATACTCAATAATTTGAGGGTTGGATTTTCTGGAACAGGAAGTTTTGTCCCGCGCCAAGAATAATACGCGTTTGAATTTTTACTCTTGCGCGAAGTATCAAGAAATGAAGCTAATTCCTTTTTGACAGACAAACCCTGTTCGGAAGATGACACCAATTCTCCGACTTCAATGCACCTTCCTCTGTGCTTTGATATAAGCATTTCAAGCGGAGAATCTATTTCTCCGAAAGTTATAACAATGGGTACGAATTCTCCGATAAGCGGCTTTATGTATTCTATAAAATTTCTGGAACTAAAACGGAAAAATACCCGATAGTGTTCAGACAAAATAACATTACCCAGAAAAAAGCCGTCGCAACCATATCCCAATGCTGATACACTTGAAGAAATCCCTAATATCTTTGCTACATTTTGGGCGAAATTCTTAAAGTTTAATGTTAGGATTTTTGCTTGTGCCGAAGCCATTTCATAACACCCGCCTAAGTCTCCAATCGCAATATATCCATTTTCACAGCGCGAGACTTTGTAATTCTCGTGCCTTATGTAGAATTCGCTTACGGAAGAATTGTTTGCGTCATAGTTGAGTATTCCCGAACCCACGAAAGAGCGTCTGGTATTCTCTCCTAATAAGACATCCCAGATATAGCTACAATACGGGAAGTGGCGTTCCCGACGGAACCAAGAAATCAAGTTTTTCATTCGACGTATCCCTCGACAATCCTTTGGATTTGAAAAATTTTTCGACAAGCTCCTCATCACACCCAAGTTGAAACCTCGCCTTGAATGGACTGGAAATTTTCACACGATATGCTTTTGAAGAATCCGCAAATACGAATTCAAATACTGCTGATAATATTTCAGTATCTGGGTTTTCCATAGCCTCAAACAGAGGGAATGCCACATTCCCTGTATGGGTTGTTTTGCACATAGATACGTCCATTTGGGTAAAGCTTACAATGCTCACAGATTTGATTTCGTCGGACAATTCACCCAACGTGAGGATATCGTAAGATTTCAAAGCGTTGAGATTGTATTTCCCGTTTATTACATACATTACTCCATCGCCCAATATATCGGCGAACAAGCTATTATATATCTGGCACAACTTTTTATTGGCGTACCTCACATAAATTGAAAGTTCTCCTGTTTTAGTATCCAGACGCAAAATGTCCATCAGTTGTGGGTTGCATCGCAATATTTCTTCTTTGTCTTCCGAATTTACGACGAGCATTTGTTTAGACGCCAAGCTATGGAATACACAATAATAGGTATATTTACCCACATTATGTGCGTGAATTTCCGCAAACCGCCTTGAAGTCGTTTGTTTGAAATAATCCGACAAGCGCAATCTCATTGTTTCGATTTGCGATTCGCCAAGAGATGGGGTTTCCCGTAGCTTTGTAGGTCTAAAATTGATATAGCAATGTTCTTCTTGCGCCAATCTGCAAGAAACTACTATCTGGCAATTTTTTTGCGTTGTGTCCGTTAATATTAGTCGGGACGCCAAAGTATAAACATCTTCATTCTCGCCGACCTCCTGCCCTAAGAGCTTTAGCCTTTCGGCAATTATCTCTCGCAATTCAGGGCGGGCAATCGAGTGAAAATAATACAATTTATCCCCTAATTGGTCAGGACAATTTTCACAAAGAAATTTAGCCAACTTGGAATAGTTTGGCTTATTGCCTTTAAAGAAATCCGATTCTAAAATTCCAAGCTTGTAAACTTCTTCTTTTATTGAAACGAACGAAGATTCGTTTTCTACACAGTCGAGCTTACGCAATAGCGATGATGTAATAAAAGACTTTAATGTAGCCATCTTTCATAAGACCTTTCAGTTAATTTTGTAATGTAGGTGGCACGAGACCGTGCGTTGTTCTGCTTCGTTGTACTGAATATACCTCGGAACGAAAAAGGAGGTGGTCCTTGCGCCTCGCAGCGCACACACTCTAATCGGCTGAAAAATGTCCGACAGAGTGGGCAAAGGGTTTCCCCGATTGCCGACATAATCCAAAGAGTTAAAGATTATCTCTTTCGATGCTCATATAAAATCTCTATTGGCTTCCCAAAATCAAGAAGATTTTTTAAATCATTCATAACTAACTATCGCATCGCAAGTTATTGTAAAACTATTTTCCCATTCCGCTAAAATAGGGAGATTCCTTTGAAATAGGACACGTTTTCAGGTTAGATTTGCCATTTTCAACAAGTATCGTTTTCGCAATAAGCTTATAGTTAATATATTAACAATAGGACACAAAGGCAAATAGGACTGTCCTATCCCAATTGGTGCGACTGCGGTTCAACGACAAAAACTTGAACTCCGTGTTTCACCCAAAATTTTAACTCCGCCAGTCGCTAAGGGGAAATGCTCCGCAAGAAATGGAAGCTAACAGCGACATCAACTTAACCGAAAGGGTTGAGAGACTCGAATGCATCATTCGGACGCAAAACGACCTCATCATTCAGTTGATAGAGCGAATTGGAGATACATTTGCAAAACAGGCATTTACGGTTGACGAGCTTACAACTCGTTGGGGCTATGAAAAAAGTAGCGTCTATAAAATCATAAATGAGCACGGATTAACCTTGTTAAGAGGGGCAAATGGCAAACCAAGAAAGCCAATCGCTGTATTGAGAGCGTCCGTTTTGGATTACGAGAATGGCAGAACGCTACAACCCAAACCAAAGCGCAAAACTAAGCCTGTTGTAAGTTGGGCGGAAAGACCTTGCTTGCCAAAGCCTACAATCTCAAAAATTCCTTCTTTTTGCGGCAAAGGGGTTCGACTTGGAGACCTCTAAATGCAAATCAATTCAGGAAAACTCTCGCGCACTCAAAAGTGCGTAATTTACGGTTGCGAAGGTGTAGGTAAGAGCACATTCGCCTCAAAATTCCCAAAGCCATTGTTTATGGATTTGGAAGGCGGCACGGCGCACTTGGACGTCAATAGAGCAGAAGTCGCCTCTTGGGAAAATATCATATCAACAATAGACGAGCTTATCGAGAATTCTCAAGGATTCCAGACGCTCGTTATAGATACCGCAGACTGGGCGGAGCGTATGTGCTCGGCTTACCTGTGCAAGAAGTACAAAAAGACCGGCATCGAAGACTTCGGATACGGTAAAGGCTACCAGTATCTCGCAGAGGAATTCGCGGGCATGCTTGCCAAGCTTACCGAGCTTCAGAATAGCGGAATGCACATTGTAGTTCTTGCGCACTCGACAATCCGCAAGCTCGAATTGCCAGAGGAAAACGGCACATACGACCATTACGAACTGAAATGCTCGAAGACCGTATCCCCTCTCATCAAGGAATGGTCCGACGGGCTGTTGTTCGCCAACTACCGCACATACATTCAGGCGAGTGCAAACGGCAAAGGCAAGGCTGTAGGCGGCAAAGAGCGTGTCCTCTACACCGAACATACAGCGTTCTGCGACGCAAAAAACCGTTGGGGATTGACTGGCGTTCTGCCGCTCACTTTTGAAAGCGTGAAATCGGTATTCGTCGGTTCAAAAGTTCCCAACACTTCAAAAATATCAAACGAAGAAGATGTCGCCGATTTGGGCGATGCCGAAATTGCCGACCCTAAGAAAGCCGATCTGACTCTGCTTGAAACGGCAATGGAGTTTTCGGCGGTGTCCCCCGACGAGTTGAACTCATACCTGCGAGGAAACAATCCTAAAGGCAAAAAGTTCATATCCGACTCGCAGACCTATAAAGACCTTGAGCCGTCCGTTCTCGCAAAAATAGCAGATGAAAAGAACTGGGCGAAAGTTGAAGCCTGCATATCGGAAAGGAGGGCTAAGTAATGAATACCTCCGACAATGAAAGATTGGATTGGAATTCCGAAACTTCAGCAGAGGCAAAGGAATTCGTCCTTCTCCCCGAAAACACGATTGTTGGCTTCACCGTTGTAGGCTTTGAGCGAGCGACAACTTCCAAGGGCTACAATATGGCGAAACTCACGCTTAAGTGCCAAACAGCCGACGGATTGGAAACGACCCTTCATGAAAACCTTGTCCTGCTTCGCTCCTGCGAATGGAGAATAAACCAGTTCCTCACCTGCGTCGGGCTTCGCAAACACGGCGAACGTTCCGTGCCCAAATGGAACTTGGTAAACGGCAGCCACGGCAAGGCAAGGCTTGGCGTTGAATCTTGGCAAGGCAAGGACGGTAAAACTTACAGCGGCAACGTCATAAAGTCCTACCTCGAACCCGAGGAGTCCGCAGATACGGACGACGACGAGGATATTTTCTAATGGAGGTGCGGTATGGACATCGTATTCAATATTGAAACCGCAGGACTTCCCAAAGATGAAATCCTCCACCTCATGCCCGAGTTCACAGCTCCGAGCAATTATAAAGACGAGGCGAAAATACAAACGTGGAAAGCGAGAAAGCAGGAAGAATGGTTCTTGGACGCTTCGAGTTCGGCTCTGTCTGGCAAAATTCTTGCGATAGCAATACAAGAGCCTTTCAAGAATGCATCATTCTTTGCCGACGAGAACGAAAAAAATCTCCTGCAAGCTTTCTGGGAGTACTATCGCAACCATTGCACTTGCCGCTTTGTGGGCTTCGGGTGCAACTCGTTTGCAATACCGTTCCTTGTAAGACGCTCGTGGGTCAAGCGTGTTACCGTTCCGAATATCTTTAGAGGAAGATTTCTAAACGGCAATTTTACAGACCTTATGCAGGTTTGGGGTTGCGGAACATCGGAGCGGACGACTCTTGCGAACTTGGCAAAATTCTTCGGGCTAAAATACGAACCTCTCGAAACTCCATTTGAAGCGATGTGGATCGTAAATCGCGAAAGCGCATTGAAGACGATGGAGCGCGATGTTTTAGCCATTCGCTACATCGGAGAAGTTATGGGCGTTGTCGCCGAGGAGGATTTCCAATGGGAATAGTCATCGGAATAGACTCTGGGGCGAACGGTGGTGTATGTGTTTTGTATCCCGATAAGGCGGCATTTGCCGCCCCAATCGGGAGCATAACCGAGCTTCGCGACATTCTTGAAATCGCCAAAAAATACGCTGAGACGAAATCTCATACTCTCGATTGTTTCGTCGAGGAAGTTACGGGCTACATAGGCGGAAAGCCGCAACCCGCAAGCCGTTCTTTCGTCTTGGGCAAGTCATACGGCTCAATTCTTGGGCTTCTTGTCGGCTTGGGAATTCCATTACGCACTGTTCGACCGCAGAAATGGCAGACTGGGCTTTCTGGAGTTCGCGGGATTGAATATACCGCCCGCAAACGCAGGTTAAAGGAAATCGCCGCAGAGCGGTATCCGCAGTTGAAACCTACTCTAAAGACAGCCGACGCAATTCTCATCGCCGACTATGGGAAAGGAGCGAGCCATGGAGCTTAGACCTTACCAACAAAAGGCTGTGGAAGCGGTGTTCAAGTCTTGGGAGGAATTCGACAAAACATTGCTCGTGCTTCCTACTGGGTGCGGGAAAACCGTATGCTTTGCGAAAGTGGCGGAGCGTGCGTTAAAGGACGGGGGCAATGCCCTCGTTCTCGCCCACCGCGACGAGCTTCTAACCCAAGCCCGCGACAAAATCGCCGCCGCTACTGGGCTTTCCTGCGCTTTCGAGAAAGCGGGAGAATCTGCTATCGACAGCATTTTTCCCATAACTTGCGCTTCCGTACAAACTCTAATGCGCGACAGCAGGCTTCGGAGATTTTCGCCCGACCATTACGGGACAATCATTGTTGACGAGGCGCACCACGCCCTGAGCGATTCGTATCAAAATATCCTGAATTACTTTTCTTCAGCAAAGGTGCTTGGCGTAACAGCCACGCCAGACCGTGGAGACAAGCAAAACCTCGGAAAGTATTTTGAGGACATCGCCTACGAATACTCCATCAGGGACGCCATTAACGAGGGATACCTCTCGAAAATCCTCGTGCAGACAATACCGCTTAAAATATCGCTAAAAGGCGTAAAAACTACGGCGGGCGACTATTCGGCGGACGATTTAGGCTCTGCCATAGACCCATACCTCGAAGAAATCGCCAAGCATATTCCAAGAGACCGAAAGACGCTAATCTTTCTGCCCTTGATTGCGACGTCGGCTCGAATGGCGCAAATCCTAAAATCGCTTGGGCACAAAGCGGAGCATATCGCGGGTGTGTCGTCGGAGCGCAAGGAGATACTCGAACGCTTCCATAACGGCGAAACTACGGTGCTTTGCAATTCAATGTTGCTGACCGAGGGATACGACGAGCCGAGCGTCGATTGTGTCGTCTGCCTAAGACCTACAAAAATCCGCTCGCTCTATGCCCAAATCATAGGCAGAGGAACGAGGATTTGCGAGGGCAAGAAAAACCTACTCGTTCTGGATTTCCTATGGCAGTCTGAACAGCACAGCCTTTGCCACCCTGCAAGCCTTATTGCCGACAAATCGGACGTAGCCGAGCAGATGACAAAGATAGCCGAAAACGGAGCCTTATTCGACCTGAACGAGCTTGAGCAGGAAGCTGAAAACACAGCAAGAGAAGAGCGCGAAAAGTCCTTAGCCGACGCTATAAGGGCAAATTCCCAAAAGAAGAGCAAACTCATAGACCCTATGGAATTCGCGCTTTTTACCCACGACGACGCTCTTCAAAGCTATTCGCCCGCCTTCAAATGGGAGCGTGAAGCACCGACTCAAAAACAGTTGGATACGCTTCAGCGTATGCAGTTCAACACATCCGCGATACACAGCAAGGGATTTGCGTCCCTGCTTTTAGGAAACGCCATAAGCCGCAGATCGCGCAATCTGGCAACACCAAAACAAATAAAAATTCTAAACCGCTTCGGCTACAAAAACGCTGCCGAATACGGATTCGATTTCGCAACAAAACTAATAACAGACCTCGCAAATAACGGTTGGAGGAGAAAATAATGGAAAGAAATATCAATGAAATTTTAGCACACTTAACGCAGTCCCAAGTTGACGATTACGACACTTGGCTGAGAGTCGGAATGGCCTTGCACGCCGACGGGCAATCCTGCTCGGTATGGGACGAATGGAGCAAACGCTCTCCTAAATACCAAGACGGGGCTTGCGAGCGGCATTGGAAGACATTCGGAAACTATTCGGGAACAAACGTCGGGATAGGTTCAATCGTACAAATGGCGAAAGACAACGGCTACAAGCCCGTAGAGAGCCTTTCGTGGGCTGACCCCATCGGATACTCGGAAAAGCCCGAAAACGACCTAAAAGCCCCGAATTTGGAGTTGAAGGAGTATCTGTCGGCTCTTTTCAAATCTGGCGACATCGTAAATTTTGTCGTAAGCTCGTTTGAAAAGGACGGAAAGTTTCTTCCCTATGGGAAAGGTGTAAACAAGCCTTTCGATGACCTTATAAAGGCTTGTGATACTTATGACGACTTGGGCTTTATTCTCGGCGATTGGAACAAAAAAGCGGGAGCTTGGGCGCGAATCAACCCGATGTCGGGTGAAGGTTGCAAGAATTCCGACGTTGTTGAGTTCAGGCACTGCTTGATTGAGTCTGACACCCTGCCCAAAGAGGAACAGTTGAGAAAAATTAGGGAGCTGAATCTTCCCTGCTCGGCTATTGTCGATTCTGGCGGCAAATCAATTCATGCCATAGTAAAAATCGAAGCTGGCAATGACGAAAAACTCTACCGAGAAAGAGTCTCCAAGCTTCACGAGTTCTTGGCAAAAAACGGCTTCCCAGTCGATAAGGCGTGCAAAAATCCGAGCCGCCTTTCAAGGATAGCCGCCGTAACAAGAAACGGCAAGCGGCAAAGGTTAATCGCCACCAATACAGGCATGCCGTCCTACCAAAAATGGCAGGATAATTGCGATATTGGCAATGTGCTTTCAAACACGATCGACGACTTTTGGAACGCAAACGCCAACGATATGTCGGACTGCTTATTGGGGTTTCGCTTCTTGTGCACACAATGCCCTTGGCTGATCGTGGCTGCTTCTGGTGTTGGGAAATCCGTTCTGGCTATGCAGATGTCCATTCTCTTTGCTACAGGCAGAGACCTGTGGAAATTGGAACCCCACAAGCCGAGAAAGGTTATTCTTATACAGGCGGAAAATAACTTTCTCGACCTCGTGGAACCCGCCCAGTCAATCACACGCATATTGAACCTGTCTGAACAAGAAAAGGCTGATTTACGCAAGAATTTCCGTGTCGTATCCGACGATACACATTCTGGAGAGGGATTTGTGCGGTTGCTCGAAAACATCTGCGAAAGATACAAGCCTGAAATCGTCATAGTTGACCCTCTAATGGCTTATATCGGCGGGGATATTTCCAAGCAGGAAGTATGCACAAAATTCTTCCGAAATGGCATAAACCCAATAATCCACAAACACAATGTCGGCTTGATTGTCCTGCACCACACAGGCAAGCAAAAAGCCAAGGATTTAAAGCAATTCGAGGCGAATACCGACTTGGAATACCTCGGAATTGGCTCGTCCGACATCACGAACTGGGCGCGTGCGGTGTCAATTATCATGCCGTCCCGCCACGATAAGAACATCTACGAGTTTAAGCACGTCAAGCGCGGAAGGCGCACAGGCTCCGATCCTGTAATCTACCTGAAGCAAGGTTCAGACCATAAGGACATCTTCTGGTATATCGCCGAAAAGCCCGCCAAGGTCGTAAGGACCCAAAAAGGAGACGGCAAATACAATCCCAACACAAACCCCATTTATGAAAAATTAGGGTTGGAACAGATGTCGCCTATTTCAAAGACGAAACTCTTTGAACACATCAAAAACAAGCTGGCAAGTTTGGGCGAGCCTTGCGCAGATTCTGACGTTCAAAGAATCTTCAACAATACCAAAAAGACCTATATGGTATTTGACGAAGTATCCAAACTTTGGAGAGGCAGATTATATATCCCAGAAACCGCTTTTAATAAGCCTACCGAGGGAGGTGCGCTATGATTTGGGGAAACTGTGAAATTAGCGCAATTTCGTTTCTCCGTTTCTCTGGGGAAACGGGGAAGCGGGGAAACGGGGAATATTATTTTCCCTATCGCACCGTTAGTGGGGAAACGGGGAAACAGGGAGAGTATATATACCGTATGTATATACTCCCGTTTCACCGATTCTCCACAGGTGCGAAAGGTGCGGTAGGCTCAAGGCAGTCTCCACCAAATTCACCGCTTCACTTCGGAGGTGCGCTATGAGCAACTACGAGGACGAATACCAGAAGTGGGTCTCGAGCTTATCTCCCAAAGAAAGAGCCAAGCTCGTGGCTCAGGGCCTCGACAAGCCGCTTATGGACGACTACAAGCTCGGCACGCCTGACTCCGAAGTGGCGTTTGCGACTATCGGCGAGGAATTCGACTACGACCAGTTCGACAAAAACGACGATACAGAGCGTGAAAGCGAACTCGGCAAACAGTACGGTTGCCAGATGTTGCGTTGGGTTTTTGAACGTCTGCAAATGGCGAAAAACGACAAGGCAAAGCGGCTCGACATAGACACGCTCATGATGGCGCTTGGTATGGAGCAAATGCTCGGCGTCAAAACCCAGACGGAACTCGCCCAAAAGTACGGCATAGCGCGGGCGACAGTTTCAGCGCGGGTAAAATCGTGGCAGAAATTTCTCGGTTTGCGTCCCACCTCGACGATGAAATCTATGTCGGCTTGCCAGTCATACCGTCGGTCAAGATTGAAAATTTTGACAAACACATAATCGGTATGGAAAGCGAAAATCAAATTTTACCAGTCGATGAAACCCAAACCTCAACAGAACTCGACATAGCTTCGAGAATTAACGCACTTCACGCAAAAGCTGAAGCGTTATCAAAGGTTGCCAAGAAAAACGCGCAGGAAGCAATCATAGTTGCTATTGAGTGTGGTAAGCTTTTAGTGGAGCAGAAATCAAAAATGAGCCATGGGGATTGGATGCCTTGGGTTGACGAGCATTGTAATTTTTCACATAGAACAGCGACAAACTATGTAAACCTTTTCTTATCCGTCAACAATGGCGACGGTTCAAATTGGCAACCAGTTTCCAATTTGACGGAGAACGAGACCGTTGAAAATTTGAACGCTGGCAAAACTCCAACTGAAATCTTCCTTGAGAAGCTCCCCGCAAAAACACTCAAGGACGCTTATATTGCTACGGGTATTATTCCTCCTCGGAAAAAACCAGAATTGAAACAAGACGATACTCCACAGACCTACAAGGTGGAACACGTCAAGTTCATCGACGGCTTCGTCAAATGGTATCACGATTTCAAGGAGAAATATCCCCCTGAAGAAATGACGGAAAGCACTGTCGATGCCCTGTTGTTGGACTTGTCGGCGGTCGTCCGCATTTATCAGGAACTTGCGGCGATTAAAAAATCGAGATTCCATGACTAAGCTATTGCAGGGTGGTCTAACGGTAAGACACAAGGCTCATAACCTTGAGATTGGCGGTTCGATTCCGCCCCCTGCACGCAGTTTCAAGGATACTTCATACAGGTCGCTAATGTTGTCCGCAAAATCCATTTAGGTTGCCAATGCCGTCAACAATAACCATTCAGTTCGAGTGCCTAATTTTCGATAAGGGGTTATCAAAGGAATCTATTAGCCAACAACATACGGCAGGGACGTTCGGCAGACCCGTTTCTTCTTACGAATGGATTTTTTGAAATGTCCCATTTTACTTTAGCCTATCGCCTTGAATCCGCTTAAGTTATCGGGATTTACAGGCAGAAAACGAAGTGCGACATTATTGGGACATTTGACAGATGTCCCTTTTTTTGTGAACGAAAACATAGGACAGAAAATATTAAGCAAAGACCTTGAAAACATAGTAAAAAAGGTGGCTTCTGGCAAAACCCTCACAAGTGCGGAGAGAAGCTTGGTTGAGAAAGCCTATGGCACAAGTGGAGACGTTAAATTCGCAAAAACTATCGTAGAGCTTTCGGAGATTTTAGGCGTTAGCCGCAAAACAATAGACCGCTGGCGAAAGTTAAAAGGCTCTCCCAAACCCTGTTCAGACGGCAGGCACAATGTGGCAAAGTGGCGGGATTTTGTAAGGAAGCACGACTTAAAAGAGCCAGACTCTCCCGAAGATGAGGAGTTAAAAACCCGCAAGCTATTGGCGGAGGTAAAGCAAGCGGAAATCAAACTCAAGGTAATGGAAGGAACGTATGTTGCCATTGAGAAGGTTCGCGAAGTATGGACTGCCCATATAGGACAAGTACGGCAAATCTTGGAAAGCAGATTTTTAAACGAGCTTCCGCCAATCCTTACAACTCTCGATGCAGTGCAAATTCGGGAGAAATTGCAGGAGGTACTCGACGAGACTTACAAGGCAATCTCTATCGCCGCAGACTCGATAAAGGAGCCTGTGGATATTGAAGATTAACGCGACTTCATCAAATAGTTTCTTGAATATGAAAAAGTCGGGAATTTCGCATAGATTTCATCAGTTAGGGAGTCTCCGTGCAAAACAACCGCAGGAATATCAAGCAAGGTACATTGAATGTATGCCATGTTGACGCAATGAATGTCTATATCTTGGGCGATGATATAAAAGTCTCTCGGGGAAAAATTGAGATTTCGCAAAACGTCAAAAATTGCAATTACCATACTTCCAGATCCGCAGGTTGGCTCATTTATTGATAAAGCAGTTTCCTGCTTTTTGAGATTTCCGACCGAAAATTGGGCAATCATTTTACTCACATAATAGGGAGTAAATACCTGCCCGCTTCTATGCTCTAAAGCATTGTTTAATCCCGCCCATTCCCCAAGAAAGTCTCCCGTTCGATATTCGAGAGCATTGACTAAAACAGAAAGGGCTTCCGCATAACCTTTTTGATTCTTGGAAGCCCTTTGCATTTGAATGATTTTTTCTTCGCGCTCTCGGTCAAATCGCAATACTTGTTGGAATGATAATCGGGATATAAGGCAAAATTCTGAGAAACTTTCCAATATCCCCTTACTTCCAGAGTGGATTGACTCAATGGCGTTTGAAAATTGCTTATGAAAGTTCTCGTACATTAGTAGTCCTCTGGAAAAAGTAGAGTTGTTGCGCTTCTGTCCCACTCGGTTATTATCCAAATTCTCCTATCATCTGGGAGTTTATATTCAGATAGCAGCCTTTCGCCGTTTTTGAGAGCCTCGTCATTGCTCTTCCAGTCTTCCTTGCATACGTCACCC
>ERZ824978.1698-NODE-1698-length-22040-cov-8.282374_pt1 | contig 22040 bp, 17 predicted proteins | sample MGYA00519860_ERZ824978 | MGnify/ENA primary metagenome ERZ824978 (study PRJEB31778, sample SAMEA3449184) | human gut metagenome | biome: human gut; feature: human-associated habitat; material: faeces | place: United Kingdom | collected 2010/2012 ... | reverse complement strand
CCCAGCGCAAGAGCGTGTTCTCCCTGCCCAGCCATAACAAGGTGCTGTGGGGCGCTATGCTGGGCTCGCTGATGCTGACCACCGCCGTGCTGGAGATTCCCGTGCTGGCCAACGCCTTCGGGTTCACGCCGGTGAGCTGGCCGGAGTACGGCATCGCGCTGGCGCTGGCGTTCCTGGTCATTCCCGTGGTAGAGCTGGTGAAGCTCTGCCAGCGCCGCGCCGCGGCACGAAGAGAAAACCGCTGACGAAAAAATCTATCGAGCACAGGAGCAGGGCGCACGCCCTGCTCCTGTGCCGTTCTTTTCGGCCCGCCGTCTGTCCTCTCTACGCAGATATATGTCTTTCCCATAAACACTATGCTCTCAGCTTATTGACATGCCGCTTATAAATGCTATACTTTTTTGCATGTGGGTCATTTTTGCAAGGGGAAGGATGACCGCACAAATAGAGTGTTGCTATTCACAACAGAAAAAGGAGAGACAGATATGAAAAAACATACCCCCATTATTGCCCTGCTGATATTGCTGTTGGCGCTTTCGCTGACCGCCTGCGGCAAATCCCAGGCCACCACGGATGCGGAAGACCTGATCAATGCCATTGGCGAGGTTACACTGGACAGTGGTGCCATGATCGAGGCAGCGGAAAACGCCGTGGCTGCTTTGAGCGACGAGGAGCGGGAAACACTGACCAACATGACCGCTTTGACAGCGGCACGCGACCAGTATGACGCACTGGTGATCATCAACGACATTGATTCTTTGGGTGAGATCACCGAAGATTCCGGTCCCATTCTCAGCTCAATCCGCGAAAAATATGACAGCGCCTCCGCCGGTGCTCAGAGTGCCGTGACCAATTATGATGCGCTTACTGCCGCAGAGGCCAAGTACACCAGCCTCGTTGAGGCAGCTGCAGAAAAGCTCCGGGCTGAGGGCGAAGCTGCACTGGCTACCATGCGGGTCGAGGAGGACAAGGTGCGGAAAACATCTTTTTACTATCCTTCCAGCTTCCCCGAATACATCAACGACCGGTCGTATGCCCTGTGCTATGTGGGAGACAGCGAGTCCTCTACTTGGGTCCGGATCGTTTATGACTATGTAGGAACGGACTGGGTCTTCTGGAAAGAGCTGATTTTCCTGGTTGACGGAAACACCTATACCCGCACTATCAATTACTTTGATATCGAGCATGATAATTCCGGTGGGCAGGTATGGGAGTACATTGACTTCACTGCCGATGAGGATGACCTGAAATTGTTTGCTGCTATTGCCGCATCTGATGAGACCATTGTGCGATTCGAGGGTGACGGCGGAAAGAGATACGATCTGACCGTGTCACAGGAAGATAAGGACAGCATCCGTGATGTGCTGGCCGTTTACGAGTATCTCCGCAATCAGTAATACGTAAACGTCAACTACCCGGAGCCTACACACAAATCCGGCCGCAGTCTGACGCCGGGTAAGAAGGAGTCTCTTATGAAAAAAATCATATGCATCTTTCTGTCATTTGCTTTGGTGCTTTCTCTGGCGGCCTGCAGCAGCAAATCCGTTATGAGCACAGAGACGATTTCCGTAGACAGTGTATGCGTGGACGACGATTACCGCGACAGCGACAACAGTTCCCTGCGGCTGGTCTATGTCTTTATGACCATCGGCCCCGTCAAAGAAAACCTGCAGGTCAGCAGCCAGTATGTTAAAATGCGCATCGGGGAAAGCAATGTGTACAGTTCCCAGCTGTATCCCGTCAATAAATATGCCGACAACTACTATTACAGCCGATATCTGGAAGATGTGTATATATCGGAGCAGCTGAAGTTCGTGGCGACCTTTGCGGTGCCGGAGGGCGATCTCACCGGTGGAAAAAACATCGTCCTCATGGACGACCACTTCCCCGCCGAGGCGGAAAAGATTCACTTTACTACAGATGATATTCAGCACTACAACGGTGATACGGCTATCACACAGGCTGTCGATCCGGAGGGCTACGCCCACGCCATGGCGCAGCGGGAGCCTGCAGACGCGGCCACGGCAGCTACAGTGAAGGACTATATCACCCAGTATACCTTCCGTCTGTATGCCAACGGCATCTCCTACGCTCTGTCCTTTAACGGCAGCAGTTTCACACTGAAAACCAATTTGGGCAGCAACAGCGGTACGTATGTGATCCAAAAAGGCTACCTTGCCTGCACCTACAGCAGCAACGGGTACACGCTGGAGATTCCCTACAGCGTTGAGGATGGCAAGATCGATCTTGACACCTCTGCGGCGTTCTCCTTCTGAGGCACATAGTGCGGCAGGAACGGATCCTCTGAGAAAGACAGAACAAAATAAGCAGGGGAGAGGATCGTTCCTCTCCCCTGCTGGTGTTGGATCTTACTTGCCGAAGTAGCGGTTCAGCAGACCCTCAAAGGCCTTGCCGTGGCGGGCCTCGTCACGGGCCATCTCGTGGACGGTGTCGTGAATGGCGTCCAGGTTGTACTTCTTGGCCAGCTTCGCCAGCTCAAACTTGCCGGCGGTGGCGCCATTCTCGGCGTCCACGCGCATCTGCAGGTTCTTCTTGGTGGAGTCGGTGACCACCTCGCCCAGCAGCTCGGCGAACTTGGCGGCGTGCTCGGCCTCCTCCAGGCCGGCCTTCTCCCAGTACATGCCGATCTCGGGATAGCCCTGGCGATGGGCCACACGGGCCATGGCCAGATACATACCCACCTCGCTGCACTCGCCCTCGAAGTTGGCGCGCAGACCGGCAATGATCTCCTCGCGGACCTCGGCAGGAACGTCCTCGCCGAACACCTTGCCTACGCCCACCACATGCTCGGCGGCCCAGGTCTTTTCCTCGGCCTGCAGGGTGAACTTATCGCCGCTGACATGGCACACCGGGCACTCGGCCGGGGGATTCTCGCCTTCATAAACGTAACCGCAAACAGGACAGACCCACTTTTTCATAGTAAATTTCCTCCGTTATATTCAGTATTTATTGGTTTTGGGAACCGTGGCTCCCTCATTGACTGAATGCAGTATAACACGGAATCGGGCCCTTTATAAGTTGCAATTGCAACAATCGGAAAATTTTTCCGATTGTTTTTACGCCTGGGGCGGATCGTTCTCCACCAGCGCCTTGGCGCTGGCCGCCAGACCTGCCAGACCCTGGATCTCGCTGGGGATAATGATCTTGGTGGCCTTGCCGTCGGCCATTTTCTCCAGAGCCTCCAGGCTCTTGAGCTTGATGACCTGGTCGTTGGGGGCGTTCTCGTTGAGCATGCGCATGGCGTCGGCCAGGGCCTGCTGCACCTTCATGATGGAGGTGGCCTCGGCCTCGGCGGCCATGATCTTGGCCTGCTTGGCGGCATCGGCCCGCAGAATGGCGGACTGCTTCTCGCCCTCGGCTACCAGGATCTTGCTGGCCTTCTCGCCCTCGGCCTGAAGGATGGACTCCCGGCGCTCGCGCTCGGCCTTCATCTGCTTTTCCATGGCGTTCTGGATCTCGCGGGGAGGCAGGATGTTCTTCAGCTCCACGCGGTTGACCTTGATGCCCCAGGGGTCCGTGGCCTCGTCCAGGATGGTGCGCATCTTGGCGTTGATGGTATCCCGGGAGGTGAGGCTCTGGTCCAGCTCCAGCTCGCCGATGATGTTGCGCAGGGTGGTGGCGGTGAGGTTCTCAATGGCGTTCATGGGATACTCCACGCCGTAGGTATACAGCTTGGGGTCGGTGATCTGGAAATAGATCACGGTGTCGATCTGCATGGTGACGTTGTCCTTGGTGATCACGGGCTGGGGATCGAAATCCGCCACCTGCTCCTTCAGGCTGACCTTCTTCACCACCCGCTCAATGAACGGGACCTTCAGATGGAAGCCCACGCCCCACACGGAGTGGAACGCGCCCAGGCGCTCCACCACATAGGCCCTGGACTGCTGCACGATATAGATGTTGCGGACGATGACGATGAGCACCAGCACCACCAGAATGGCGATGGCAACCGCGCCGGGGACAGAGATGTTGTCAAACATACGATTTTCCTCCTGTTTTTATGTTAAGTATTGCAACGGACTTACACGGGCTCCACGAACAGGCGCACGCCCTCCATACGGACGATCTTCACCTGTGCGTTGCGGGGAATGGGCTGGCCGCTTTCGCTGCGGGCCGTCCAGGTCATGCCGCCCACATACACCGCCCCGGTGGGCACGGCGTTGTCGATGGACTCGGTGACCCGGGCCGTCTGGCCCAGGACGCGGTCGGCGTTGGTGGCGGTAACGTCCTTGTGCAGCAGCTTCTTCACCAGGGGGCGGGTGGCCGCCAGGCACACGATGGACACCACGAAGAACAGGGCAATTTGCAGCCACACAGGGCCGCCGCAGATGGCGGCGATGAGTCCCGCCACAGAGCCCACCACGAACCAGATGGACGCCAGCCCCACGGTGACGGCCTCCACCACGCCGAAAATCACCATGGCGGCGATCCAGATAATGGTCATCATATCGGTGGTTCCTCCTTTCAGACAAAGCCCCAGCGCCAGGGCCAGGGCCAGCGTCCCGGCCACTGTACCGAGACCCAGCCACTTTTCCCGGGGGGACAGATTGGCGAAAAACGCGGACAGCGCCGTTTTCAGGGTTTTCTCCGGCAGCGGCGGCGTATCCGGCGCGGGCTGCGCCGGGGCCTGCCGGGGCACCTCCTGGGAAAACAGCTCGTCCAGGGACACCTGATACCGGTTGCAGATATAGAGGATCTTTTCAATCTCCGGATAGCCCCGGCAGGATTCCCATTTGCTGACTGCCTGCCGGGATACGTTCAGCTCCGCGGCAAACTGCTCCTGGGTCAGTCCCGCCCGGCGGCGTACCTCCTGCAACCGTTCTCCAAAGGCCATGGCTCCGTCCCTCCGTTTCTCTTTGGCCTTATCCTATCGGAAACGGGCCGCAATGTCTACCAACCTCCGTTTGCACCGGGAAAAAATCCGACGTTTTCCCCGCAACCTCAGGTTGTCATGGCTTCAGTATACTATAGTTTCGCCCGCCGCGCCACAACATTTTGAAAAAACACACGTTTTTTACAGAGCTGCCTGTTTTCCTTGACAAATACCGTTTCCCCTTGTATACTGTAGCCATCTGAACAGAAAGGTGGTGCCCAGCATGAAGAACAATACCGTCATTATCGTGCCGGGGACCATCGTGCACCCGTAACGCGCCTGCCGGGGGAGGGAGCAGGCTCATTGCGGCTGTGGGAGCGTCCTCATGGGAGGGCGCTTTTTTTGCGCCCGGAAATCGTATCGGAAAAGAGAGAGTAAAAAAAGGAAGGAAGTGTCTGCGCTTTCATGGAAACCACCCGAAAGCTGTCCCGGCGGGAGAAGCTGTCTCTCATCGGGAAATATCTGCGCCCCTGTTGGGGGCACTTTGCGGCGGCGCTGCTGTGCGCATGCCTGGCCATGGTGTTCAACGCCCTGACGCCCCAGATCATCCGCATCACCGTGGACTCCATCCTGGGAACGGAGCCGGTCCGGCTGCCGGCATTCCTCATGCGGTGGCTGAGCTGGCCGGTGCTGGAGGCCCGGCCCCTGACGGCCCTATGGTGGGCGGCAGGCGGCGTACTGCTGACGGCCCTGCTGCGGGGCGTTTGCAGCTACGGCCAGCGGCTCCAGCTGGCCCGGGGCTCCGAGAGCTATGTCAAGGGTATCCGGGACGACCTGTACCGCCACATCCAGTATCTGCCCTTTGCCTGGCACAAAAATAACCCCACCGGCGACATCATCCAGCGCTGCACCTCCGACGTGGACGTGATCCGCCAGTTCGTGTGCAATCAGCTGGTGGAGGTGGTGCGCACGGTGTTTCTCATCGCGCTGTACCTGTGCATCATGTTCTCCATGAACCTGCGGCTCTCGCTGATCTCGGCGCTGTTCATCCCCATTGTGGGCCTGTCCTCCGGGGTATTCTACAGGAAGATCTCCGGCCGGTTCCAGGCCGCCGACGAGGCGGAGGGCGACCTGACCACCTGCGCCCAGGAGAATCTTACCGCCGTCCGGGTGGTCCGGGCCTTCGGCCGGGAGCGGTATGAGGATGAGAAGTTCAACGCCAAGAATCAGCGCTTCTCCCAGCTCTGGATCCGGCTGGGAAAGCTGCTGTCCGTATACTGGGCCTCCGGTACCCTGCTGACGTGCCTGCAGGTGATGGTCATCGTGGTGATCGGGGCCTGCGAATGCGTAGCCGGGCGGATGACCCTGGGCACCTTCGTGGCCTTCGTCACCTATAACGAGGCCCTGTCCTGGCCGGTCCGGTCCCTGGGCCGGGTGCTGTCGGACATGAGCAAGGCCGGGGTGTCCATGGACCGGGTGGGCTACATCCTGAACGCCCGGGAGGAGCAGGACGCGCCCGACGCCGTGGACGCCGCAGACGGCGACATCGTCTTTGACCACGTTACCTTCGGCTATCAGGGCCAGCCGGTGCTGCGGGACGTGTCCTTTACCATCCGCAAGGGCGAGACCTTTGCCATTCTGGGGGGCACCGGCTCCGGCAAGAGCACCCTGGTCCACCTGCTGGACCGGCTGTATGACCTGCCGGAGGGCAGCGGCACCATCACCATCGGCGGGGTGGACATCCGGCACATGAAGCGGAAGTCCCTGCGCCGCCAGATCGGCCTGGTGCTTCAGGAGCCGTTCCTGTTTTCCCAGACCGTGGGCGAGAATATCTGCGCCGTGCGGCCCGACGCGGAAAACGAGGCCATGCGCCGTGCCGCCGCCATCGCCTGCGTGGACGAGGCCATCTCCACCTTCCCCCAGGGGTACGACACCGTGGTGGGCGAGCGGGGCGTGACCCTGTCCGGCGGACAGAAGCAGCGGGTGGCCATTGCCCGGATGCTGATGCAGCAGGCGCCTATTATGGTGTTTGATGACTCCCTGTCCGCCGTGGATGCCGAGACCGACGCCAAGATCCGCACCGCCCTGCGGGACACCCTGCACAGCGCCACCGTGCTGCTGATCTCCCACCGGGTCACCACCCTGATGCAGGCCGACCGCATCCTGGTGCTGGACGGCGGCCGGGTGTCCGCCCTGGGCACCCACCGGGAGCTGATCCAACAGCCCGGTATTTACCGGGATATCTATGACATCCAGATGCGCAGCGACGACCGCGCGCTGGTGGAGGAAGGAGGGAACGCCTGATGGCTGCCTTCGACGAGAAAGAATATACAAAATCCTTTGACTGGAGCATCTGGAGGCGGCTTGCGCCCTTTGTGCGGCCCTTCCGCCGGGACTTTGTGGGGATGCTGGTGTTCAACGGTCTGTGTGCCCTGGTGGACGTGGCCATTCCCCTGTTCCAGCGCTACGCCATCCGGAACTTTATCCAGGCGGACTCCCTCCGGGGCATCGTTCCCTTCTCCCTGGTGTATCTGCTGGTAATTCTTTTACAGGCTCTGTCCGTGGTGGCCTTTGCCCGCAACTCCATGACCATTGAGATGAACATGGGCCGGGATATGCGCCGCTCCCTGTTTCACCATCTCCAGACCCTGTCCTTCTCCTTTTACAACGTGACCCCCGTGGGATATCTGCTGACCCGGGTCATGAGCGATACCAACCGCATTGCCGGCATGGTGGCCTGGAATCTGACGGATATCCTGTGGGCGCTGTTCTATGTGCTGGGGACCTTTGCCGCCATGCTGATCCTGAATTGGCGGCTGGCGCTGGTGGTCATCGTCATCGTGCCTGTGATGGCGGTGCTCACCGGGTATTTCCAGAACCGCATCCTCCGGTGGAACCGGAAAGTGCGCAAGCTGAACTCCCGCATCACCGGGTCCTTCAACGAGGGCATCACCGGGGCCAAGACCACCAAGACCCTGGGCACCGAGGAGCAGACCGTCCGCACCTTCCGGGCCCTGACCCAGGAGATGCACGACGCCGGCATCGGCGCGGCCCGGCTCAACGCCATCTATATCCCGCTGGTGCTGTTTGCCAGCACCATGGCCGTGGCCATCGTGCTGCTGCGGGGCGGGTATATGGTGTCCGGGGGACTGCTGGAGCTGGCCACTCTATCCACCTTCACCACCTATGCCGTGGGCATTTTCGAGCCCATCCAGATGACCGCCGCCAACATTGCGGAGTTTATCTCCCTCCAGGCGTCTATCGAGCGGGTCACGGACCTGATGGATAAGGTCCCCCAGATCCAGGACAGCCCGGAGGTGGTGAAAAAGTACGGCGATGCCTTCCATCCCAAGCGGGAGAACTGGGAGCCCATCCGGGGCGAGATCGAGTTCCGGGACGTGACCTTCCGCTATCCCGACGGCGGCGACAACGTGCTGGAGCACTTCTCCCTGCACATCCCCCAGGGGGCCACCGTGGCCATCGTGGGCGAGACCGGCGCGGGCAAGAGCACCCTGGTGAACCTGGCCTGCCGGTTCTTTGAGCCCACGGAGGGGCAGATCCTCATCGACGGGGTGGATTACCGGCAGCGCAGCCAGCTGTGGCTCCACAGCAACATCGGCTATGTGCTCCAGGACCCCCATCTGTTCTCCGGCACCGTCCGGGAGAACATCCGCTACGGCAAGCTGGACGCCTCCGACGCGGAGGTGGAGGCCGCCGCCCGGGCCGTGTCCGCCGACACCGTGGTGGAAAAGCTGGACAAGGGCTGGGACAGCGATGTGGGCGAGGGCGGGGGACGCCTTTCCACCGGTCAGAAGCAGCTGATCTCCTTCGCCCGGGCCGTGCTGGCGGATCCTCGGATCTTCGTGCTGGACGAGGCCACCTCCTCCATCGACACCCAGACCGAGCAGCTGATCCAGCAGGCCATCGACCACCTGCTGCGGGACCGGACCTCCTTCCTCATCGCCCACCGGCTGTCCACCATCCGCAAGGCGGATATGATCCTGGTGGTCCGGGACGGGCGCATCGTGGAGCAGGGCACCCACCAGGAGCTGCTGCGCCGCCGTGGCTATTACCACGACCTGTACAGCAAGCAGTTCGCCGAGGAGTCTGCTGCCCGCATTCTGCAATAATTTTCCAATAACTGGAAGCCCCGGCAGCGGCGCTGCCGGGGCTTTTTCCTGCTCCGGGCCGGGCGCCTTTTCCGCATTGTCCCCCTATGACGGACACCCTCTCCATTGGCATTTTCGGCTGATTTCCCGCCTATAGTGTGCAAACTCCGTGAAAATTCTGACGAGCCATTTGCTGCGCTTGCCGATTTTTTCACATATTTGTACACTGTGCAAATACAGGCGTTTGCCGTGTCAGGCATTGTGAAAACCTTGACCGCTATTTTGCGATACAGCTTCCATTTTTTTCCAAAAACCATTGCCAAGCCCAGGGAATTTCGATACAATATTTCCCGTAATACAAAAAGAAGGAACCTGCAACATGTGATGTGGGACCAAAATTCGAGGAGGTCTTTCATGAAAGTACTCGTTATCAATGCCGGCAGCTCGTCTCTGAAATATCAGCTGCTGGATCCGGAAACCGGCCATCTGCTGGCCAAAGGCCTGTGCGAGCGCATCGGCATTGACGGAAAATTCACCTATAAGCCCCAGGTGGAGGGCAAGGCCGTGATCTCTGCGGCCGACGTGCCCATGCCCACCCACTCCGAGGCCATCCAGGCGGTGCTGGCCGCCCTGGTGGACCCGGTCAACGGCGTCATCTCCTCCATGAAGGAGATCGACGCGGTGGGTCACCGGGTGGTCCACGGCGGCGAGAGCTTCGCCAGCTCCGTTCTCATCACCGACCAGGTGATGCAGGCGGTGGAGGACTGCACCCCCCTGGCGCCTCTGCATAACCCCGCCAACATCATCGGCATTGAGGCCTGCCGGGCGGTGCTGGGCCACGACGTGCCCCAGGTGGCGGTGTTCGACACGGCCTTCCACCAGACCATGCCCGAGCACGCCTATCTGTACTCCATCCCCTATGAGTATTACGAGAAGGACAAGATCCGCCGCTACGGCTTCCATGGCACCTCTCACCGCTATGTGTCCCTGCGGGCGGCGGAGCTTCTGGGCAAGGACCCGGCGGAGCTGAAGGTGGTGTCCTGCCACCTAGGCAACGGCTCCTCCCTGGCGGCAGTCAAGGGCGGCCGCTGCGTGGACACCTCCATGGGCCTGACGCCTCTGGCGGGCCTGCCTATGGGCACCCGGGCCGGTGATATGGACGTGGGCGTGGTGGAGTTCATCGCCAACAAGTACGACATGACCATTTCCGAGGCCGTGAACCTGCTGAACAAGGAATCCGGCATGCTGGGCCTGTCCGGCGTGTCCTCCGACTTCCGGGATCTGGAGCAGGCGGCAGAGAAGGAAAATCACCGGGCCACCGTGGCCCTGGAGATCTTCGAGTACCGGGTACGCAAGATGATCGCCGAGTATGCCGCCGCCATGGGCGGCGTGGACGTGGTGGTATTCACCGCCGGCGTGGGCGAAAACGCACCCGAGACCCGGGCCCACATCCTCCACGGTCTGGAGTTCATGGGCATCACCTGCGACCCGGAGAAGAACAACTGCCGGGGCAAGGAGCAGATCATCTCCCAGGACGGCGCGCCCGTCACCGTCATGGTGGTCCCCACCAACGAGGAGCTGATGATCGCCCAGGACACCATGGAGCTGGTCCTGGATCAGGAGTAATCGCTTCAAATATTTCAAAAGGCCGCCCGTCCGGGCGGCCTTTTGAGCAGCTTGTCAAAAAAGGGCGTTGCCCTTTTTTGACAAGCTGCTCAAGCATTTTCAGAACTTTCATAAAAGTTCTGAAAATGCGGTGATTGAAAACGAAAGACACCCCTGATGGGTTTCTTTCGTAACGATCTTCCTTTCCGAAGGCGGAGGCAATCCCGCTTTTTTGACAGTCTGTCAAGAGGCCGCCCGCGGCAGGCGCGGGTTTCTTATCAGGAAAAACTATCCGTTTCGGCAGAAAATACTGCTCGTCCTTATCGCTCTGCCGCTCGGTGACTCCAACCAAAAACTTAACGCGAAAACTCCATTACTTTATTGATTCTTTATGCTTTTCTGCGATATTTTAGCGCGATATATGAAAAATCCGAGAAATCTGTAACACTTCACAAAATGTTCGTTAAAACTTCGGCGCTTTGGCAATTGTAAACTTTCTATGACTGTTATAGAATTAACACAGGCCGGCCGATTGTGACGGACCGGGCCGATAACAACAAAGGAGAGTGAATCTGTGTTTAAGAAATTCACCAATGGCTGCGTTCGCGTGGTCAACCGGTGGCTGCCGGATCCGTTCCTGTTTGCAGTCATCCTGTCCATCATCGTGTATGTGTTCGCGATGATCGCCACCAAGATGGGGCCGCTGAAGGTGCTCAACGCCTGGGGCTCCACCAGCGGCTTCTGGGGCCTGCTGGCCTTCTCCATGCAGATGGCTCTGGTGCTGGTGTTCGGCTCCGCCATGGCTTCCGCCAAGCCCTGCAAGAAGGCGCTGCGGTTCGTGGCCGGTATGTGCCACAACAACATGCAGGCCATCGTGGTCACCACCTTCATTTCCACCATCTGCTGCTGGCTGAACTGGGGCTTCGGCCTGATCGCCGGCGCTCTGCTGGCCCGCGAGGTTGCCAAGCGCGTTCCCACCGTGGATTATCCTCTGCTGATCGCCTCCGCCTATTCCGGCTTCGTCATCTGGCACGCCGGCCTGTCCGGCTCCATCCCCCTGCAGCTGGCCGAGGGCTACAAGCTGTTTGCCGGCACCGAGCAGGAAATGGTCCTGACCGCCTCCACCGCCGACACCATCTTCCACCCCATGAACATCATCATGTGCTGTGTGATTCTGCTGGTCATGCCCTTCGTGAACTATGCCATGCATCCCGACAGAGATCACGCCATCACCATCGACCCCACCCTGCTGCAGGATGAGGAGGACAAGACCTATGAGGTCAAGACGCCCGCCGACAAGATGGAGCACTCCCGCATCCTGTGGATCATCCTGGTAGTGGCCGGCTTCGCCTATATCATTTATTACTTCGCCACCCTGGAGGAGGGCAAGAACATCGCCTCCGCTCTGAACCTGAACATCGTCAACTTCATCTTCCTGTTCCTGGGCATCCTGCTGCACGGCGACCTGCGCCGCTATGTGGACGCCATCGGCGAGGCCGCTGCCGGCGCCTCGGGCATCCTGCTGCAGTTCCCCTTCTATGCCGGCATCATGGGCATGATGACCGTCCGCAACGACGCGGGCGTCTGCCTGGCCGGTGTGATCTCCGACTTCTTTGTCAGCATTTCCACCAGCGTCACCTTCCCCATGTGGACCTTCCTGTCCGCCGGTATCGTGAACTTCTTCGTTCCCTCCGGCGGCGGTCAGTGGGCGGTCCAGGGCCCCATCGTTATGCCCGCCGCTCCCCAGCTGGGCGTGGAGCCCGGCCGCGCCGCCATGGCCATTGCCTGGGGCGACCAGTGGACCAACATGATCCAGCCCTTCTGGGCGCTGCCTGCGCTGGGCGTGGCCAAGCTGTCCGCCCGGGACATCATGGGCTATCTGGTGATCGTCCTGCTGTTCACCGGCCTGGTGGCCATCCTGGGCTTCCTGGCTTGGGGCCTGTTCTTTTCCTGATCCCCTGCCCTGTAAATCAAAAGAGGCGCTGCCGCGGCAGCGCCTCTTTTTTGCTATGGCTCTTATTGCTCCCGATACACGGCGGCGTCGAAGTCCCGCACCAGCTCCTGGCGCTTGGTGTCCATGACCTTCACCAGGTTGAACTCCTCAAAGGCCAGCCGCATGGCGAATTCCTTGGCCTCCTGAATGTCGTTGGTCTCGAAAAAGGGGAAGAAGCTCATCCCCGGAACGTTTTCCTTTTTCAGCAAAACCTGAAAGCGCATGGTCCGCATCCTCCTGCATGTGTGGTGTATTCTTTAGTATACCCCCGGCGGCGGAAAAAAGCAACGGCGCGATTCGCCCAAAAACCTCCTGAAAAAACCGGCAGATTTGCCGGAGGGAAAAATGCAAAAAAGCTCTTTCCTCCCGGGCCTGTGTCGTGTATAATAACCAGGTTGAAGCAATCACCAGAAAGTAGGGAGCACATATGAAGATCGGGTTCGACAACAACAAATACCTGACCCTCCAGGCCCAGCACATCCGGGCCCGGCGGGAGCAATTCGGCGACAAGCTGTATATCGAGTTCGGCGGCAAGCTGTTCGACGATTACCACGCCTCCCGGGTGCTGCCGGGATTCCAGCCGGACAGCAAGATCCGCATGCTGGCCTCCATCCGGGACGACGTGGAGATCGTGGTGGCCATCTGCGCCGGAGACATCGAGAAGAAGAAGGTCCGGGGCGACCTGGGCATCGGCTACGATGAGGACGTGCTGCGGCTCATGGATGTTTTCCGGGGCCTGGGCTTTTATGTTGGCTCCGTGGTCATCACCCAGTACGCCGGTCAGCCGGCGGCGGACGCCTTCATCAAGCGTCTGACGGCCCTGGGCGTCCGGAGCTATCGCCACTATCCCATTGCCGGGTATCCCTCGGACGTTGCCCACATCGTGTCCGACGACGGCCTGGGCAAAAACGACTATATCGAGACCTCGCGTCCCATCGTGGTGGTAACGGCCCCCGGCCCCGGCAGCGGCAAGATGGCCACCTGCCTGAGCCAGCTGTACCATGAGAACAAGCGCGGCGTCCGGGCGGGCTACGCCAAGTATGAGACGTTCCCCATCTGGAACCTGCCGCTGAAGCACCCCGTAAACCTGGCCTATGAGGCAGCCACGGCGGACCTGAACGACGTGAACATGATCGACCCCTTCCACCTGGAGGCCTACGGCAAGACCACCGTGAACTACAACCGGGACGTGGAGATCTTCCCGGTGCTCAACGCCATGTTCCAGCGGATCCAGGGCGCGTCTCCCTACAAATCCCCCACGGACATGGGCGTGAATATGGCAGGCTTCGCCATTGTGGACGACCAGGTGTGTCAGGCGGCGTCCCGGATGGAGATCCTCCGCCGCTACTACGCCGGCATGGCCGACCGCACCCGGGGCCGCTGTGACGATGAGGTGGTGCGGAAGCTGGAGATCGTTATGCAGCAGGCCGGCGTCACGCCGGAGATCTGCCCTGCCGTGGCGGCCTGCCTGCAAAAGGCGGAGGAGACCGGCGCTCCCGCCGGGGCCATGGTGCTGCCGGACGGCTCCGTGGTCACGGGCAAGACCTCCTCCCTGCTGGGGGCCAGCGCGGCCCTGCTGCTGAATGCTCTGAAGGCCATGGCCGGCATCGACCACAAGCTCAAGCTGATCCCCGCCTCGGTCATCGAGCCCATCAGCCGCCTGAAAACCGGCAACCTGGGCCATCGGAATCCCCGGCTCCACTCCGACGAGGTACTCATCGCCCTGGCCATCTCGGGCCTGACCAACCCTCTGGCCGCCATGGTCCAGGAGCAGCTCAGCAGCCTCCGGGGCTGCGACGCCCACTTCTCCGTCATCATCTCCGAGGAGGACGAGAAGCTCTACAAGCGCCTGGGCATCAACGTCACCTGCCAGCCCCGCTATGAGGTGAAGAAGCTGTACCACAAGTAAAAATCTGCCGGGACGGATATCCTCCGTCCCGGCAGTTGCCTGCGAAAGGAGAAGCAAATGCAAAGCATCGCGGAAATTCTGGCCCGGGAGCTGGAAAAGCCCCTGGCCCATGTGCAGAATGTCATTGACCTGCTGGATGAGGGCAACACCATCCCCTTCATCGCCCGCTACCGCAAGGAGCTCCACGGCAGCATGGACGACACGGCCCTGCGGACCCTGGAGGACCGGCTGAACTATCTGCGGAACCTGGCCCAGCGCCGGGAGGAGGTCAAAAACGCCATCGACGGCCAGGGGAAGCTCACCCAGGAGCTGTCCGCCGCCATTGACAACGCCGCCACCCTGGCGGAGGTGGAGGACCTGTACCGCCCCTATAAGCAGAAGCGCCGGACCCGGGCCACCGTGGCCCGGGAAAAGGGCCTGGAGCCGTTGGCCCAGCTGCTGCTGGCTCAGGGCCGGGACTGCCCGGATCCGGAGACCGCCGCCGCCGGATTCCTGGATCCGGAAAAGGGTGTGGAGACTCTGGCCGATGCCCTCCAGGGGGCCAACGACATCGTGGCGGAGCTGCTGTCGGACGATGCCGCCATCCGCAAGACCCTGCGGGAGCTGCTGCGCCGCCAGGGCCGGCTGCGGAGTGTGGCCGCTACGGAGGAGGACACCGTCTACCGCCTGTATTATGACTTTGACCAGCCCATCGCCAAGCTGGCCGGGCACCAGATCCTGGCCATCAACCGGGGCGAAAAGGAGGGCGTCCTCACCGTCACCGTGCTGCTGGACCGGGAGCTGGGTCTGATGACTCTGCGCCGGGCGGTGGTGCGTCCCGGGTCCCGGGCCATGGAGTTTATCAAGGCCGCCTGTGAGGATGCCTATGACCGGCTGATCTACCCCTCCCTGGAGCGGGAGGCCCGGTCCGATCTTACCGCCGCCGCCTGCGAGGGGGCCATTGCCAACTTCGGCCTGAACCTGAAGCCCCTGCTGATGCAGCCTCCGGTAAAGGGCCATGTGACCATGGGCCTGGACCCCGGCTATGCCCACGGCTGCAAGGTGGCGGTCATCGACGGCACCGGCCGGGTGCTGGACACCGCCGTGGTGTATCCCACCTTCGGTCCCCGCCAGAGGCAGGAGGCCATCGCCCGCCTGTCCCAGCTGGTACGCCGCCATGGCGTCACCCATATTGCCATCGGCAACGGCACCGCCAGCCGGGAGACGGAGCAGATGGCGGTGGAGCTGATCCATCAGGTAAACGAGGACGGTGCTCACGTCAGCTACATGATCGTGTCCGAGGCGGGTGCTTCCGTCTACTCCGCCAGCAAGCTGGCCGCCGAGGAGTTCCCCCAGTACGACGTGAACCTCCGCAGCGCCGTGTCCATCGCCCGGCGCTTGCAGGATCCGCTGGCGGAGCTGGTGAAGATCGACCCCAAGGCCATCGGCGTGGGCCAGTACCAGCACGACATGCCCGCCAAGCAGCTGGATGAAGCCCTCAACGGTGTGGTGGAGGACTGCGTCAACGCCGTGGGCGTGGATATCAACACGGCGTCCCCCTCCCTTTTGCAGCGGGTAGCGGGACTGAACGGCACCACGGCGAAAAACGTCGTCACCTACCGGGAGGAGAACGGTGTGTTCACCTCCCGCGCCCAGATCAAGAAAGTCCCCAAGCTGGGCCCCAAGGCCTTCCAGCAGTGCGCAGGCTTCCTCCGTGTGCCGGAGAGCAAAAGCGTGCTGGACAATACCGCCGTCCACCCGGAGAGCTATGACGCCGCCAAGGCGCTGCTGGAGCTGACGGGCTATACGCTGGCGGACGTGAAGGCCGAGCGCATCGCCGACCTGCCCCAGCGCCTGAAGGCCTGCGGCGAGGAAAAGGCCGCCGAGGCTGTAGGCGTAGGCGTTCCCACATTGCGGGACATCGTAGCCGAGCTGCTGAAGCCGGGACGGGACGTTCGTGACGAGCTGCCCAAGCCCATCCTCCGCACCGACGTGCTGGAGATGAAGGATCTGAAGCCCGGCATGGAGCTGACCGGCACGGTGCGGAACGTCATCGACTTCGGCGTGTTCGTGGATATCGGCGTCCATCAGGACGGGCTGGTGCATATCTCGCAGGTGGCGGACAAGTTCATCCGCCACCCCTCCGAGGTGGTGTCCGTGGGCGATATCGTAAAAGTGGTGGTGCTGGAGGTAGACGAAAAGAAAAAGCGCATCAGCCTCAGCATGCGTCAGGCATCTCACAAGGAGCGGGGTTGACCGCCGCAATCGAGAATAACCTCACCGGAAAGGATAACGGACATATGGAATACAACAAAAAAATCGCCGATATGCGCAGTGGCGACATCGTGGAGGGCTTTTACATCCTGAAGGGCGCTTACCCCAAGACCACGGCGGCAGGCAAGCCCTTTCTGAGCGCGTCGCTTGCCGATGCCTCCGGCGTCATCGACGCCAAGGTGTGGGACTACACCGGCCCCATCGGCGTGGCGGACGAGGGTCGGATCATCAAGCTGCGGGGCACGGTGTCGGAGTATCGGGGTACGCCGCAGATCGTCATTGACCGCCTGCGCCTTCGCACGGAGGGCGATCCGGTGGAGCTGAGTGCGCTGGTTCCCGTGGCGCCCATCGATGCCGACGCCTATCTGCAAAAGGTCGATGACCTGCTGGGCAGCATGGAGGACGCGGACTACCAGCGCCTGTGCCGGGAGCTGCTGCGGCGGCATCTGGCGGACTTTCAGCAGATCCCCGCCGCCAAAAGCGTCCACCACGGCTTCCTCCGGGGTTTGCTGATGCACACGGTGGACATGCTGACCATGGCGGACTTTCTGGCCGGTCAGTACCGCGCCGTCATCGACCGCGACCTGCTGCTGACGGGCACGCTGCTGCACGATTTCGCCAAATCGAAGGAGTTCGCGTTTTCCGAGCTGGGGCTCGTGACCAACTACTCCACCGGCGGACAGCTGCTGGGCCATCTGGTGATGGGCGCACAGGAGGTGGCCGACACGGCAAAGGAACTGGGCATTCCCAATGACAAGTCCATGCTGGTGCAGCACATGATCCTGTCCCACCACGGCGAGCCGGAGTTCGGCGCCGCCGTGCGCCCGCTGTTTGCCGAGGCGGAGCTGCTGTCCTGCATCGACATGATCGACAGCCGCATGGAGATCTACCGCGAGGTGCTGAACGACCTGTCGGTGGGCGAGTTCAGCGACCGCATTTTCGCCTTGGAGCGGCGAGTCTATAAGCCCCACGAGGTAAAGTAAGCGCCAACAGGAGAAGGAGGGTTTTCCATGGAATATCGCGTTCTGCCCCACGGCGGGGAAAAAGTAAGCGTCATCGGTATGGGCTCCTCCGTCATCGGCGCACAGCCGGAAAAAGAGATCATCGCCACTGTCCGGGCCGCCGTTGACAGCGGCGTCAACTACTTTGACATGGCGGGCGGCCACGCCGCCATCTTTGCCGCCTACGGCAAGGCGCTGGAGGGCATCCGGGACAAGCTGTATCTGCAAATCCACTTCGGCGCGGACTACACCTCCGGCGAGTATGGCTGGACGACGGAGCTGGCCGAGGTAAAACGATCCGTGGCGTGGCAGCTGGAACAGCTGCGGACGGACTATATCGACGTGGGCTTCCTCCACTGTCTGGACGAGGAGAACGACCTTGCCGCCTATCAGGCAAACGGCGTGCTGGACTATGTGCTGGCACTGAAAAAGCAGGGAGTGATCCGCCACATCGGCCTGTCCTCCCACACCCCGGCGCTGGTGAACAAGGTGCTGGATAGGGGCATTGTGGACGTGGTGATGTTCAGCATCAACCCCGCCTATGACTACGGACAGGGCGATTACGGTATCGGCGAGAACACCGAGCGGTACGACCTGTACCGCCGCTGCCAGCGGGAGGGCGTGGCCATCACCGTCATGAAGCCCTTCTGTGGCGGCCAGCTGCTGGACGCCGCTCAGTCTCCCTTCGGCGTCGCTCTGACGCGGGAACAGTGCATCCAGTACGCGCTGGACAAGCCCGGCGTTATGGCCGTTCTGCCGGGCTTCGGCAATCAGCGGGAAATGCGGGAGGTGCTGTCCTTCTTTGACGCGTCTGCGGCGGATCGGGACTACTCCTGTCTGGGCGAGCTGGCCCCGGCTGGCGCGGTGGGCCGCTGCGTCTACTGCAAGCACTGCCACCCCTGCCCCGCCGGACTGGACGTCGCCCTTATCAACAAGTATTACGATCTGGCTATGCAGGGGGACAATCTGGCGCGGGAGCACTACCTGACGCTGGAGAAGCGGGCCGGGGACTGCGTGGGCTGCGGCCACTGTGACAGCCGCTGCCCCTTCCACGTGACCCAAAGCCAGCGGATGCAAACCATCCAAACGTACTTCGGTGCATAACGCCGCATGAATAAGGGGAAAAATGGGGGGCATAACCCGGTTTATTGGCCGGTTATACCCCCCCTTTTCCCCCCTCAACAGCCGCTTTTCTTCTCCCCTCCCGCCGCAAAACAAACCGCTTGGCAGGCCAAAACCATGCGGCTATAATAAGGCCATCCCACAGGCTGCAAGACGCAGCTTTTCTATAGCACCTCCGGTTAGTCAAAGCTAACCAAAAATAAGGAGTGAGAACATGTCGTTCTTTGAAAACACCCGCAAGCCCGCCGGGTTTGGCGGCCGGGTGATGGTATCCATGATGAACCTGTGCCACAGTCCCATGGCCCGCTGGGGCTTCCGGTTCCTGAAGCTTGCCGGTAACGCGGCGGTGCTGGACTGCGGCTGCGGCGGCGGAGCCAACCTGACGCGGCTGCTGAAAAAATGCCCCAACGGCATCGTCAAGGGCATCGACTACTCCCCCGTCAGCGTGGAAAAAGCCCGGAAGGTCAACCAACAGGCCATTCAACAGGGCCGCTGCACCGTGCTGCAAGGCAGCGTGGCGGACATGATCTTCGCGTCCTCGTGGTTCGACGCGGTCACGGCCTTTGAGACGGTCTACTTCTGGCTCGACCTGTCCGCCAGCTTCCGGGAGGTCTATCGTGTGCTGAAGCCCAGCGGCACGTTTCTCATCTGCAACGAGTGCGGAGACCCGGAGAAATACAGCAAGTGGACAGAGATCATCGACGGCATGACCGTCTACCGTGATACGGAGCTGCAAGCCGCTTTAGAACAGGCGGGCTTTCAGCATGTCCAGACCCACAGCAACAAAATGGGCTGGCTGTGCGTCACGGCGCGGAAGTAAAAGGAGGACAACACTATGAGCATCGGCGCGTCATTGCTGCGCGGCGTCTATCGGCTCTCCGGCGTGAAGAAGGCCTTCGCTCTGCCGGAGGAGCAACTGCTGAAGGCTATCGAAAAGGCCAACCGGGGCCGGGGCTTTTTCATGCCCACCGACCACAAGGCCCACTACGAAAAGCGGATGGTCAATGGCTTTCCGTGCCTGATCGTCCGGGCGGAGAGCAAGCCGTCCCAGCGGTCCATTCTGTTCTTCTTCGGCGGCGGCATGGTCATCGGCTCGGGCAAGGGCGACGCCGCCGTGCTGCGGAAACTGTGCTATGGAACAGGCTGCGACGTCTGGTTCCCCATCTATCCCCTCTGCACGGAGCACTGCATCACCGTCAGCTACGACATGGCCTACGCCTGCTACCGGCAGATGATCGCCCTGTACAGCGACGGAAACGTCAGCACCTGCGGGTTTTCCTCTGGCGGTGCGCTGGCACTGGGCATGGCTGCCCACAACAACGCGCTGGGCGCTCCCCTGTCCCCGCCCCGGCACATTGTGGCCGTCTCCCTCGGCGAGGTGCCGTGGAACGACGAGGAACGCGCCCGCATGCAGGCGCTGAATCCTCGTGACGTGGCCATCGACTATGCCTTCATGGCAAAGGGCGAAGCGCTCATGCGCCACGGGCAGGACAATGTGCCGGAATACATGCTCTCCCCCTCGCGGGGCGACTATTCCGGCGTGGGGGATATCCACTTCTACTACAGCACGGACGAGGTGCTGTACGGCGCATGGCCGGAGTTTGAAGCCGCCTGCCGGCAGGCGGCGATTCCCTATACGGTCACGACCCGGCCCGGCATGGTACACTGCTACTGCATGCTGCCCTATTACAAGGGAGCCAGAGAGGACTTTGCCAAAGTCGTGGAGCAGCTGAAAAATAAGGAAGCAAAGCGAGGCCCCGGCAGAAAGCCGGGGCCTCGCTTTACTTCATTCTATTCAGCGGCCGCGAGAGGCCTTTTCCTGACGCTCCGCTTCGGCACGGGCCTTACAGACCTCGGCCCAGCTGGGCAGCTTGTCCAGCTCCGCCGCGAAGGCCGCCAGTTCATCGGGAATGGCGATCTTCTGGGGACAGACGGCGGCACAGGCGCCGCAGGCGATACAGGCGGCGGGCCATTTGTCCTGGGGCAGGGCGTCCAGCTGCATCTTCACGGAGGAGCCGCTGCCCACCCGCAGCTGGTTATACTTATGCAGCAGGTCGGGGATATCCAATCCCTGGGGGCAGCCGTCGCAGCAGTAGCGGCAGGCGGTGCAGGGGATGGCATTCTTCATGCGCTCGGCGGCCTCCATCAGGATATCCCGCTCGGCGTCGGACAGGGGATCCAGATGGTCGAAGGTCTTGATATTGTCGGCCATCTGGGCCATGTTGGACATGCCGGACAGCACCATGGTGATGTTATCAAAGCCCTGTAACCAGCGGAAGCCGAAGGAGGCGATGCTGTCGTCGGGCCGAATGGCATGGAGCCGCTGCTCCTCGTCCGGCTCCAGCGTTACCAGCTTGCCGCCCCGCACAGGCTCCATGACCCACAGGGGGATATTACGCTGCCGCAGCAGCTCGTCCTTTTCCTTGCCGTGCTGCAGCGTCCAGTCCAGATAGTTGAATTGCAGCTGGCAGAACTCCATCTCGTCGCCATAGCGGTTCAGGAAATCCGTCAGGCAGGGCAGGTCGGCGTGGCTGGAAAAGCCCAGATGCTTGATGCGGCCCTGCTTCTTCTGCTCGACAAAGTAGTCCACGATGCCCCAGCGGGGATCGTCGTACACGTGGACGGAGTTTTCATATACGTTGTGCAGCAGGTAGAAGTCGAAATACTCCACCTGACATTTTTGCAGCTGCTGCTCGAAAATATCGGCGGGGTCATAGGTCTCCGCCACCATGTGGCCAGGGAACTTGGTGGCCAGATAAAAGCTGTCACGGGGGTGCTTTTTCAGGCACTGTCCCACCACGGTCTCCGAACGATTCTGCATGTAGGGCCACGCGGTGTCATAATAATTCACCCCATGCGCCATGGCGTAATCGACCATTTTCTGCGTCAGCGCCGCGTCGATCTGGCCGTTTTCCAGCACCGGCAGACGCATGGTGCCAAAGCCCAGCATGGAAAGCTTCGTTCCCTTGAAGTCACGGTAAATCATTTTGCCATCCTCCCAACGATCAGAATTGATGGGAATAGTATAACACATTGGTGCGGATATGACAATATCCGCACCAATGTGTTATTCAGCCTGTCAAAAAACTACCCAAACACCCCTGTTTCTGCTATAATAGAAGAAACGGGGGTGTTTACATGGAAGGTTGGAGAAAAGATGCACGGCATGAGCCAATCATCGTAGATTTGGAGGCGCTGGTGCCAAAGGAGCATC
>ERZ824978.1695-NODE-1695-length-22104-cov-5.821942_pt1 | contig 22104 bp, 24 predicted proteins | sample MGYA00519860_ERZ824978 | MGnify/ENA primary metagenome ERZ824978 (study PRJEB31778, sample SAMEA3449184) | human gut metagenome | biome: human gut; feature: human-associated habitat; material: faeces | place: United Kingdom | collected 2010/2012 ... | reverse complement strand
CTGCATTGTGTGAGAAATGGCTGTAGTACCCATTGTAAGTATCTCCTTTTGCTGTGCGCACTGGTTGAGATGATACCATGAAATAAGTGAAAGAACAAGACTTGACTTTTTCTAAAACCTTGCTATCGAGGTGCGATGCTTCAAAACCATGAAGGGGGTGATGAATATGAAAGACCGACGCAAATTTAGGGACAGGTGTCCTGAATACAGGAAGAAGTGCAAACTTAACGGCCGATACGGCAGCCTGACCGCAGGCACTGTACCGGCCGTTTCTATTATGAATGGAGCGTGAGGTAACCTATCAGAACACCTATAACCCGCATTGGAAATAAGACGAACCTGCTGCCGATCATCCTGTCCGTGTTCCCCAGGGAATTCGGACGCTATATTGAAATCTTCGGCGGCAGCGGGGCTGTGCTGCTGGGGAAGGAACCCAGCAAATTTGAGGTCTACAACGATATCGAGGGGGAACTGGTGAATTTCTTCCGGGTAGTGAAGAACCGTCCGGCAGAGTTGCTGCTGGAGTTGGATCTGCTGCCCCTGAATTCAAGGGAGGAGTTTGCCAGCTGGCTCCACTTCCACGACGGCGGAAATGAACCCAACATCCATTTGCCGGATCAGCTGGAGATCATCGACAGAACGACACCAGCCTCTCTGACGGAAGAAGCAGAGAAGCTGAAAACATCCCTCCGGAAGCGCTCGGACTACCGGGATGTCCGGCAGGCGGCTGCTTACCTGATGCGTGTGCGCAACAGCTATTCCAGCTCCGGACGGAGCTTCGCCTGTCAGCCCTTCAGCGTGCGCACCCTGTTTACGCAGATTTGGGAGATGTCCCGGCGGCTGGAAAACGTCATTATCGAGCAGCAGAGCTTTGAGGTGCTTATCCCTCACTACGACCGGGATGACAGCTTCTTCTACGGCGACCCGCCATATTATGACAGCGAATATGTTTATGATGCGGAGTTCGGCTGGGATTACCATGTGCTGCTCCGAGATACGCTGGCAAAATGCAAGGGCAAGTGGCTGGTTTCCCAGGTGGACTGCCAGGAGATCCGGTATCTGTTCAGGGACTATCAGATTCTGGACTTCAAGCGCATTCACCCAATGGTGCAGAAGTATGCCCCCGGTAAGCAGTTTGGGGAGCTGCTCATCGGAAACTACGATCTTCTGGAACGGGAGCGGGAGGTTCCCCTACAGATGTCCCTGAATGAACTGCTGGGAGAGACCATCCCGGTAGAACAAATTTTGAAGGAGCGGATTATACCATGCAAAAACCGAACAACGAATTTGTAGAAACCGTCCTTATGGCCATTCCGGCGGACATGCTGGAGGAAGTGGGGATTGGACCCTGTTCCACTGTCCAGATGCATGTATCCCGGGGACGTATCATCATTCAGGCTGTGGACGAGGAGGCATGCGGCGGCAGCCGGTACTGTCCCTGTGACTGCTGCTGTGAGGGGTGCCGGGAATGAAAATTTTCCGGATCATCGGCAGGGAAGGCAGGATCACCATTCCATGGGCAATCCGGCAGAAGGCTGGCTTCCGGCCGGATGATGTGGTGTCCTTCCAGCTCATGGAGGATGACAGTGTGCTGGTGCGGCGGGAGAGTACCTGCGGGAAAGAGAAGAACCCCGGCGCTGGACGGGATGCTGCCATTACGGCATTTCTGGACAGTCTGGATGAAAAGCAGCGTTACAGCGCGCTGGTGCATCTTTCCGTCCTCTGGGCGCAGAGCCATGATAACCCTAAGAGGGGGGAGCTTGAATGAACCAATATCGGGTCGTGTATGTGGAGCCGGGAAAGCCTGCTGTGGAGAAGAAGATCGGCACGAAGCTGGAAGACCTGCAGGCGGAAGTTGGCGGGCTGATCGAATGCATTTATTGCCACCGTGACGGAACCCTCATTGTAGCGAACGATGAAGCTAAGCTGCTGGGTATGGAGGGCAACCGCCGGTTGGACGGTGGTTCCGTCATTGCGGGGCCATTTTTCGTCATTGGCGACGCGGGGGAGAACTTCCGCTCGCTGACAGATGCGGAGGTCAATCGGTATCTGCAAGTGTACGCGGAACCCCAGCAGATTTCTCAGCGGGAAGTTCAGGCGGACATGGGTATGACATTCTACTGTTTTTGAGGTGCGACATGAAGATCAAAGCAAAAATCGACCGGATGGTGAATTCCGGCAATGTGAAAGCAATTGCCTCCGTCTCCCTGGATGGGATGTTTGTGGTCAAGAACCTGAAAATCATGGACGGAAAGAAAGGACTGTTTGTCTCCATGCCCCAGGAAACCTTTTCCGGGAAGGACGGGCAGAAGAAGTACAGCAATCTGTTTTTCGCCCTGACCAACTCCGCGAAGCTGGAGCTGCAGGAGACGGTTCTGCAGGCATACCAGCAGCAGATCGATCCCAACTATACACCAAAGCAGAGTTATGAGGAGTATGGGATTTTGCAGGAAGTCCAGCACCAGCGGGAGTATTATCCCCAGCCTCCATATCCCGAGCCTCAGTACCCGGACTGGGTGAATGACTGTGACGACGGGATGCTTCCCATGGAAATGGGTGGAATGTAGCCAGACGTTGGTAACTTGCCTCTGCGAAAGCAGGGGCTATTTTTTTATGGAAAGGAAGACCCAATGATAGTAAACCTGAAACGCTGCCTCTCAATTCTTCTTGTAATGATGCTTCTCATCGGCATCATCCCCGCTGCCTACGCCGTGGAATCAGGTGCAGACAGCACCCAGCGCGAGAAAACAGTCTCCGAGGGGACAGATAGTATTGACCCTACTGAACCCACGGAGCCGACAGAACCACCAGACATCGCTAACCCGCAGGACGATTATGCGGTAATGTCTGTCGGCAGTACCCAGAAAAGCATCCTGCTGTTTGACTACGCGGACAATGGCAATTACACCACTGTCCTGAAGTCACAGGTTTCCTGCGAATACAAACCCAATGGCACCGGCGCTGCCCGGACAGCCTATATCAAAAACCTGGGCTGGCATTTTGCCCGGTATGGCGGTGTTGCCTATCCGGACGAACCGCTGTACTGCATTGAACCCTGGCGAAACTACGGCGCAAGCACCTCCGGAAACTCCGTTGACCGGGGTGTGACACTGGATGGCAGCGGCAGTACCGCGGGCAGCAATGTGTGGTACGCCATGCCGGAAGATTACCGGGAGGCCATTGGCCTGATTCTCCTGTACAGTGACCGGATGTGGGATCACTCTGTCAGCGTGACCACCACGAAAAAAGACAGCAACCCCAATGTTCCCCTGCGGATCGCTACCCAGTTCCTTATTTATGAGATCGTCTGCGGCCTGCGTGACCCTGCCACATTCAAGAGCAATTCCGTGAATTCGTGTGGCACATCAGGTGATATCTTCTACAACGCAGGGGAAGCCAGCGTGCCGTATTTTGCGCCCAAGTATAACGCTCTGGTAGACGCGATTCATGCGGCGAAGAAGATACCCAGCTTTACCGGCGCCTCCGTCAGCAGCGCGCCCACCATCACCCTGACAGGGGAGGAAACCTCAGTGACGGACAGCAACGGCGTTCTGTCCAACTTCTCTTTCCCGGATGGGAATGGTGCGGAATTTTACAAGAGCGGGAATACGCTGTATATCACCCAGACCGGGGATATCTCCGAGTCCACGGTATATAAGGCAGCCCGGAACCTGCCCTCCGCGTCCGACTCCACATACCGAATCTGGTATATGTCCGGCTCCAGCTACCAGACAACGGTATCTCTGGACACTGCGTCCGCAGGCAGCCTCAACGCCTACTTCAAGCTGAAAGCCGCTCCACGGCCGGGAAGTATCCGCCTGACCAAAACCACCGAGGATGGAGAGAACCTCTCCGGATGGAAATTCGGTATCTATTCGGATCCTGCCTGTACGAAGCTGGTATCCGGCCCTCATACCACCGATAGCGGCGGCAAGATTTCCGCTGCCGGTCTGTCGGTGGGGACTTACTACGTCAAGGAGCTGGGACATACGGACAGCGCTATCGGTGAGCTGTATTACTGTTCCGGTGCAAATCCGCAGAAGGTGACGGTAACTGCTGGCGCGGCGGCGACGGTCAGCTTTACAAACAAACGGAATACCGGCGGCGTGAAGCTGGTAAAGGAAACCAACACGGGGAAGAATCTGGACGGCTGGAAGATCGGACTGTACATGGATTCCACCTGCACCAGCGCGGTCACCGGCTCGCCCTTTACCACGGGCGCGGATGGAACGGTCACTGCCGCGGGTTTAACTCCCGGTACTTACTACGCAAGGGAGGAAGCCGGCAGCGATCCTTACTGGGTCTGCGACACTTCCGTGAAAACAGTCACGGTCACAGCAAACGGTACGGCGACGGTGACTTTTTCCAATACGCACAAGGGCAGGGGGAAGATCATCAAGACCATGCCGGACGGCGGCAGCACTGCGGGGTGGAAGTTTGAAGTCTATGACAGCAATCATAAGCTGGTGGGGAGTTATACCACCGCATCTGACGGAACCATTCTGACGGATTACCTCCTCCCCGGAACCTACACAGTCAAGGAGATCATCCCGGAGGACAGCCCCTACACCTGTGACGCGCCCAATCCCAAAACCGTTACGATCTCGGCAGGCCAGACGGCGGAGGTGACCTTCACCAATCGCATGAAGCCCGGAGAGATCCGGATTCAGAAGACGGATACCCACGGAGAGCCGCTTGCCGGGGCAGAGTTTCTGCTGGAATGGTCAAAGGACGGCCGGCAGTGGCAGACGGTGACCTATACGGATTCTCCGGATGTCACGGAGGGAACCTGCACTGCGGAAGGGCTTACGGACGGAAAGCTCACCAGCGGAGCGGACGGTGAGGTGCGGTTCACCGGCTTATACTCCGGCAGTCTCTACCGCGTGACGGAAACGAAAGCGCCCAAGGGATATCAGCTTCTGACGGAACCTGTCTATGAGGGGGGCATCCGGAAGGATGACGGGAATTTCATCCGGCTGACCGTGGTGAATGCGCCTGTGTTTGAACTGCCCATGACCGGCTCTACAGGCTATACCGCCATGACTGCCATACAGGTCGGAACCGGCGTCGTTCTGCTGTTTATCCTGATTTGGCTGGCAAAGAAACGGAAATAGCTCCATGAACCCGCCCTATAGAGCAAGGGACAGGCCGCTGCCTGTGGATACGCCATGGCATAAATTTACTTATATTATGAAAGGAAATGCTTCTAATGAAAAAGTTTACCAAAGTGATTGCCCTGATTCTCTCCCTGACGCTGCTACTCTGCTTCCCCATCGGCGTTTCCGCCGCTGAGCCGGAAGATACCGGCGTGGATACCGCCGCCAAAGGCTCCCTGACCATCTACAAGGTGGATCTGACCAACGCCAAGAAGGATGGTGCGTGGGATTCCAGCTACGTGTCTACCGGCGTCTATGACCAGAACGTGAATGATAACCCTCAACAGCTATGCCCTGAAGGATGTGGAATTTACCTATCTTCGGGTCGCGGATGTTGTTCAGCTTACGGGGTCTGCGGCGGATGGCGCGGACTCTGACCATGTGGAGACCCTCTACAGCATCAGCAAAACTACGGGAGCAGGCCTCCTGAACGCCCTGGGGCTGGGAAACGGCGCCAAGCGTTATGAGAAGGCGGATGGTTCCGACCAGCTGGACGATTCCAATTACTACTATCAGTCTGACACGCTTATTTCTTGCCCTGAGTACCGCGCTGAAAGCCAATGCCACCACCGTGAAGAACGCTCTGGAAGCCTACGTCACTGAGAGCGGCACTGCCATGCCCCTGACAGATACTTACGGCAAGACCAGAGCTGAAGATCTGGAGCTGGGACTGTATCTGGTGGTGGAAACCAAAGTGCCGGAAATGGTCACCAGTACCTGTAATCCCTTCTTCATCTGCCTGCCCATGACGTCCAGCGGCGGCAGCTGGATTTACGACGTGACTGTGTACCCCAAGAATCTGACCGGTAATCCGACGCTGGACAAGACCCTGCGGGAGAGCAAGGACGATACCGGCAAGCATAACGGCAGCGGCAGCATCACCGACGGCTACGCAGACACCGGCACGGCTTCGGACGGGGACAGCGTTGACTATCAGATCATCAGCACACTGCCCAGCATCACCTCCGCATCTACCTATCTGACCAGCTACACCTTTGCCGACACCCTGAGCAAAGGTATCACCTACAACAAACACGATGTGGTGCTGGAATTCTTTACGGATGCGGCCTGCACCGATCCCGTTGCCAGATGGGCGGAAACGGACGGAAAGTTTACCGTTACCTACAGTACCACGGATACCGGCGAGTCCGGAATGACCATTGAAATGACGGCGGACGGCCTGAAGGAAATGAACACGGCGGTGTATTCCGACGCATCCATGGTCAACTCCGGCTATTCGGATTGCACCCTGCGGATCACCTATGCCGCAACCGTGAACAGCAGCGCCGATGTGGTCTACGGCGACAACGGCAACCCCAACGAGGTGGTGCTGACCTGGAAGCGCACCTCCCAGAATTCCTATGATACCCTGAAGGATGACGCCAGGGCCTTCACCTATGGCCTGGAACTGACGAAGCTGTTCTCCGACGGCAAGGGGGATTTCTCCAAGGTGCAGTTCATCATGCAGAATAAGACCGACGGCTATTATGTGAAGGCCAGACTGGATGAAGCCACCGGCGTTTACTATGTCACGAGCCATACCACGGACAAGAAAGACGCCACCCGGTTTGTTCCGATTGCCAAGGATGGAAAAGGAAAGATTCTTGTCAAGGGTCTGGAGGATGACGAATATACCGTCACCGAAATCAAGACCGCGGACGGCTACACCCTGCTGAAAAAGGGAATTGCCGTGGTGATTTCCCGGAAGGACGCTTCCGCCTCTGCCGCCGTGGATGGGAAACAGGCCGCGATGCTGGCAGACAATGGAAGCGCCAATGCCCTTGTACCCCTCAGCGTAGTGAACACCAGCGGTTTTGACCTTCCGGCCACCGGCGACCGGGGTGTGTGGATGTATGGTCTGGCCGGTATCCTGCTCATGACCGCCTCCGCTGCCTGCATCATCATTGCCCGGAAGAGATTCAAGTAACCGGAAGAAATTCAAGTAAATTGTACCTGCCCCGGAAAACCCTTCCGGGGCAGTGCTGCGTCAGGAGGGGAGAACATGAAGCGGGGACATTGGCAGATACTTCTGGCGGCCGCGCTGTTTCTGCTGGCATTGGGGCTGACGCTGTACCCCGTTGTCAGCAACTGGTATATCGGGCGGCACCAATCCAGGATACAGACCGAATACCGGGAGGTGCTGGAACAGACGGATTCCGCAGAAATAGAAAGCATCCGGGAAAGTGCGGTGGCGTACAACAAAACCATTACCCCCGGGGCTGCGGAGGAAGCCTACTCGCAGGCATCCATTCGACTTGCTTCGGAAGATTATGTTAACCAACTGAATGTAAGTGGAAGCGGGATAATGGGGTATGTGGAAATACCGAAAATCGGCGTAAACCTTCCCATTTACCATGGAACGGGCGCGGATTCTCTGGACAGGGGAACGGGACATCTTCTGGGATCCTCTTTGCCGGTGGGCGGAGAAAGCACCCATACCATCATCACCGGCCACAGCGGCATGGCTTCCCAGAAGATGTTCACGGATCTGGAGCAGCTGCGGGAGGGGGATATTTTCTATCTGCATGTTCTGGATGAAACCCTTGCCTATGAGGTGAGGGCGATTCATACGGTTCTGCCCCATGATACCACCTATCTGGGAATTGAACCCGGTGAGGATCTGTGTACGCTGGTGACCTGTATGCCCACCGGCGTAAATACCCACCGCCTGCTGGTACAGGGAAGCCGCATCCCGTATGTCCCGACGGAAGAAACAGAGGCTTCTGCTGTTCCGCATGAGGAAAATACGGATTCCCACTGGGAGAAACAGTATTGGCTTGGTGTTCGTCTGGGGCTGGCAGCGATGGTTTTCCTGACGCTGGTGGCAGGCGCGGTGCTGTATATCCGGAGAAACAGAGGAAGGGCAGTCCATAGGAAAGGAGGGCGCTATGTCAGAAAGTAAGGGAAAGATCCTTTTTGTGATTTTGGCAATTTTGCTTCTGCTGTTTGGCGGTGGGACGATGCTTTATCCAGCTCTCAACGGATTCTGGGTTGAGCAAACCATGCGCAGGGATTCAGAGGACTTCCTGCTTCTGCTGGAGGAAGACGCGGAGAGAACAGCGGAGGAGAATTCCCATGTCATTCCGGGGGAGCCGGAGAGTGAGAAGTCCGACGTACCGGAACAGTATTCCCAACTCTGGCTGGATATGAAAGCTTATAACGAAGCCATCTTCCGGGAGGGGCAGAAAGAGCTGTCCGACCCTTCTGCTTATGAAGGCTCCTGTTTCCGGCTTTCCGACTATGGTCTGGACAGCGAAGTGTTTGGCGTTCTCTCTATTCCAAAACTGGATCTGCAAATGCCAATCTATATGGGCGCTGCAAAAGAAAATATGGCAGCCGGTGCGGCAGTTATGGGACAGACCAGTCTGCCCATAGGCGGCAGCGACACCAACTGTGTCCTTGCCGGACATCGGGGATGGAACGGCGCGGCATATTTTCTGTACATCAACCAGCTGGAACCGGGAGATACCGTCACCGTTACCAATCTATGGGAGACACTGAATTACAAAGTATCAGAAGTGAGGGTGATATCGCCCAATGATGTGGAAGCCATTCTCATCCAGCCGGGACATGAATTATTAACCCTGCTCACCTGCCATCCGCCTGCTTCCGGAGGAAAGCAGCGGTATCTGGTGTTTTGTGAACGGGTACAAGAAAACTAATATGGAGGTTACATGAAGAAGAAAAGAATTGTAAGAATGCTCACCATGGCCAGCGTCATGATGCTGCTGGTCGTATTCCTGGCGGTACCGGCTTATGCCACCGGTGGCAATGTTTCCGGAGCCATTGAGGGTACCTGGAGCGCTGCACAGGGGCAGATCAAGGACATCGTAAACAACGTTGTGTTTCCGGTGATCGACATGATCCTGGCGGTTCTGCTGTTCGTTAAGATCGCGACGGCGTATATGGACTACCGGAAACACGGGCAGTTCGAGTTCACCGCGCCGGCGATTCTGTTTGCCTGTCTGCTGTTCTCCCTGACCGCCCCCAGCTACATCTGGAATATCCTGTAAGGATGGCCGTGTATCTCGTTTTGGGAAAGGGGGTGGTGACCCATCTTTGATTGGTTAGGCGATATCCTGGCGGGTCTGGGAGATGCCCTGGGCGGCGCTTTCGAGAACATTGGCGAGGATATCGTAAACTCCGTCTGGAACGCTCTTGTTCAGTGGCTGTATGAAGCCTTTTATACCGCCATTGGAGACCTGTTCGCGGACATCAACAATCTGGGCGTGGAGATCTTTGATCTCAGCTGGGTGCAGGCGATGGTCAATCTGTTTACAATGCTGGGCTGGTCGCTGTTTGTGGTAGGCGTGGTGGTGGCCGTCTTTGAGGTGGCCATTGAGAGCCAGAGCGGACGGGTCAACGTGAAGGGCACCGCACTGAATGTGCTGAAGGGCTTCTTCGCGGCAAGTCTGGTGGGGGTTCTTCCCGTGCAGCTGTACAAAACCTGCTGCCATTTACAGGGAATCTTCACCGCTGACCTGGCGGGGATTTTCGCGGGGGAACAAAGCAGCACCATAGGAGCCTTCGCCGGGCAGATCTTGAGCCTTGCCTTTGATCCCAACGCTGCGGTACAGGTCGGTCTGAAGCTCATATTCTTTCTGCTGGCCTTTGCCTACTGCGTGATCAAGGTGTTCTTTGCCAACATCAAGCGGGGTGGCATCCTCTTGGTACAGACGGCTGTAGGAAGCCTGTACCTGTTTAGTGTGCCGAGAGGGTACACAGATGGATTCTACCAGTGGTGCAAACAGGTAATTGCCATCTGCCTGACGGCCTTTATGCAGACCACGCTGCTGTTCCTTGGGATGATGACCTTCCAGAACAATATGCTTCTGGGTCTGGGCATTATGCTGGCTGCGGGAGAGGTGCCCCGGATCGCCCAGCAGTTTGGTTTGGATTCCAGTGTGCGGGTGAATATGAGCAGCGTGATCTACTCCACCAGCTCGGCGGTGAATCTGACCCGGAATCTCATGAAAGCAAAGCCAGCGTAAGGGAGGCGATGAAGTGAGAACCTATCTTTACCCGCAGAATCTGAAAGCCAAGGCAAACCTCTGGCTTTGGAGCCTGCGGGATTTTGTGATTTTTTGTACCGCCGTGCTGGTCAGCGCCGTGATCTTCTTGAATTACGGCTATCCGCTGCCTGCCGCCCTGGCTCTGTGCTTTGGTTTTCTGACCATCCGGAAGGATGACATTACGGTGGTGGACTTTCTGGGCTATGCCGCCCGGTTCTTCCTTACAAGCCAGCAATACTACGAATGGAGGGAGCCATGAAAAAGGAAAATAAGAAAAAGAAACAGAAGAAGGGAAGCCGGGGCAAAAAGAACTCGGTTCAGGAGCTGCTGGGTATTCAGCACTTTACCAAGTACGGTCTCATGACTGAGCACGGGGAGCTGGTGTTCTTTCAGATCGCACCCACCAATATTTCGGTGCTGTCCTACGACAATATCGAGCGGAAAATCAGCCATCTGCAGGGGCTGATTTCCATGCATCCGGATCTGGAAATCGTGTGTACGGATTCCTGCGAGTGCTTTGACGGCAACCGGGAATACCTGCGCCGCCGGGCATTGGAAGAATCCAACCCGCAAGTCCGTTCCATTCTGGAGCAGGACAGGGAGATGCTTTCCCAGATGCAGTCGGAGATGTCCAACGCACGGCAGTTTTATCTTGTTATGCGGTTTAAAAACATGAAGCCCGATATGGTGTTCAATGCCATCAATGAAGCCCGGAAGCGGATGTCGGAAAAAGGTTTTGAGACCCATCGACTCACCAGACCGGAGCTGAAGCGGTTCCTTGCTATCTATCTGGAGGCATCCATGGACGGGGATAAGCTGCCGGACATGGATGGGAGTCAATATATCCGGGAGGCGCTGAAAAAGGATGAGAAGAAGGGGAGTGCATAATGTTGGGTAAGCTGTTCGGAAAAAAGAAAAAGGTCGGGGAGGAGCGGGCAAGGATGGAAACCAAGTCCTTCTTTGACTGTATTGCCCCCGCAACCATCCGGTTTTATGCCAATTATTTCCTTGTAGGGGATACCTACCGCTGCGTCTGGGTCATCCGGGAGTATCCGCCCAGCACGGAGGAGCAGGCGATTCTTTCCCACTTGGCAGACCATTCCGGCATAACGCTCAGAATGTTCAACCGGCTGGTGGAAGCCTATGAGCAGCGGCAGATCGCCAATAACGCTACCCGAAAAAACCGCCTGAAGCTGGGGGACACGGATATCAACGAATCCGTCCAGGCGGAGCAGAATCTGCTGGATGTACAACAGCTCCTTGTGACCTTGAGCCGGGAGAAGCAGCCCCTGATCCACTGCGCTGTGTTCCTGGAACTGAAAGCCAAGAGCATGAGTGCCCTGGAAAGTCTGCAATCCGACATCAGCATGGAGCTGACCCGCTCCAAGATCACGGCGGACCGGCTGACCCTGCGGCAGAAGGAAGGGTTTCTCTCTGCCATGCCCTTTGGGTTTAACTGCTTCGGCAGCCAGTTTGAACGTGTTCTGCCCGCCAGCGCGGTGGGAAATATGTTCCCTTTTAATTTCTCCGGTAAGACCGATCCCAAGGGCTTCTATATCGGTAGAGACAAGTACGGAACCAACATTTTGGTAGACCTGGACCGCCGGGGTGATGACAAGACCAACAGCAATGTCCTGATCCTGGGCAACTCCGGACAGGGAAAAAGCTATCTCATGAAGCTTCTGCTGACCAACCTCCGGGAGTCCGGAAAGCGGGTGCTGGTCATGGACGCGGAGGGTGAGTATGGGGAGCTGGCGGTTCATAACGGCGGCTGCTGTCTGGATTTTCTGGACGGGCAGTATATGATCAATATTCTGGAACCCAAGGTCTGGGCCAGCGAGCCGGTGGAAGACCCGGATGCCCCCGAAGCCTTCCGCAGAAGCGGACGGATTAGCCAGCACATTGCTTTTTTGAAAGATTGGTTCCGCAGCTACAAGGATTTTACCGACGCGGAAGTGGACACCATTGAGATCATGCTGTCCCAGCTTTACCGCAATTTCGGCCTAACGGAGAAAACGGACTTCTCCAAATTACAGCCGGAGGATTATCCCGTTCTGTCCGATCTGTATGACCTTTGCATCCAGGAATACCACTGTTACGATGCCAAGCGGAAGCCCCTCTATACAGAGGAGACCCTGCGTAATATCTGCTTGGGGCTGAATTCTGTTTGCGTAGGCTCTGAAAGCCGGTTCTTCAACGGCCACACCAATATTCAGGACAATATGTTCCTGGTGTTCGGCGTTAAAGGCGTTATGGATCTGAATAAGAAGCTTCGCTGCGCCATTGAGTTCAACATCCTCTCTTACATGACCCACCAGCTTCTGAGTGTAGGCAACTGTGTGGCCGCGCTGGACGAACTGTATCTGTTCCTGGACAGCCCGGTGACCATTGAGTACATCCGCAACAATATGAAGCGGGTACGGAAAAAGGATTCCTCCATGGTGCTGGCCTCCCAGAACATCGAGGATTTTCTGATCCCCAACATCCGGGAAATGACCAAGCCTCTGTTCTCCATCCCCACCCACCAGTTCCTGTTCAATCCGGGGCAGATCAACCCCAGGGACTATATGGATGCCCTGCAGGTGGAGCAGGCGGAGTATGATCTGATCCACAGCTGTGAGCGGGGACATAACCTGTACCGGTGCGGCAATGAGCGGTATCTGCTGCAGGTGATCGCCCCGGAGCATAAGGTTAACCTGTTCGGAAACGCGGGAGGGCGGTAAATGGGAATCACGGTAGGAGCCGCGCTGAAAAAGGTTGCCGCAGCGATTCTCACAGAGCCAAAGGTGTTGAAGAATATTCTGTTCGCGATTCTGGTTGTCCTGGTTGCATTGCTCCTGCCTATGGTCATGGTGGTGTGCCTGTTCAGCGGGAGGTTCCAGGTTGACACGGCAGAATTGCAGCGGCATGTGGAAGCAAATCTGACTGCCGCGGATGTTCATCTTCTGCGGAGCGTGGAAGATACCATGGCGGAAATTGAATTCGCCATGATTGACGCGGAACTGAGCAGCGAAGTGGGTGCAGCTCAGGCGCTGTACATAATGGCGCTGTATGATTATTCCAGCCAGCCGGGATTTGTGTCCCGGCTGGTTTCCTGTTTCGGGGCAGAACAGACGGACGACCAGCTTGTTGCCAATGTCAATGCAGCCTTTGGCACAGACATCGTCGTTCAGGACTTTACCAACGTCATGCGCAATGTCCGTTCCCGGAGAATTGATACCACGAAGTATGTGGACTGTGGCACGAAGAACAATCTGGATCTGGTGCAGTGGGCCATCTCTGCCTACCAATCCCGCTGGGGCTATGTCATGGGTACCTTCGGACAGGTGTTGACCGTTGACCTGCTGGAAGCGAAGCTCCAACAGCTGCCGGATGCCATTGGTCCCTATGAGGATTACATTCGGGCAAATTACCTGGGTGTCCGGACTGCCGACTGTATTGGGCTCATCAAGGGTTACAGCTGGTATGACCCCGAAAGCGGGAATATCAACTACGGCAGTAACGGAATGCCGGATGTCAGCGCTGACCAGATCTATGCCCAGGCAGCGGAAAAGGGCAGCATGGCTACCATGCCGGAGATTCCCGGCATCCTGGTTCACGCCCCGGGGCATATCGGCATCTACATTGGAAACGGCTATGCCATTGAAGCCATGGGCACCCGGTACGGTGTTGTTAAGACAGCGGTAGCCAGCCGGAACTGGACAGGCTGGTGCAAGAATCCCTACATCAACTACATCGAGGAAACGGAGGAGGTGGAGGGGGTATGAAAATCAATGCGACATTTCAGGGAAAGCAGCTGGCCATGGAGGAAGAACCCTGCGAGGTCCGCAAGGTCATCTCCCTGCCGGACAAGGAGTACGCCTTTTTCAAAAAGCACCTCATGCAGAAATCGAACAACGAAGTCGTAGAAAGTGTCCTGATGCCCATTCCGGCAGACCTGCTGGAGGAAGTGGGCATCGACCTGTATTCCACCATCCAGATGAGTGTTTCCCGGGGACGGATCATCATCGAGCCCGTGGACGAGGAAGAAAGCGCGTTCCACCAGCGGTGTCCCTATGGATCCCTGTGCGGAGGCTTCCGTGGATGAAGATATTCCGAATCATCGGCAACGAGGGGAGGATTACGATTCCCTATAGATGCCCGATACACCGGGCCACATGAAGTGTTCCCAACAATCTCAGCCCGATGCGGTACGGGCGGAAATAATGTTCCGCTGGTAGAAGAACCACCGACAGCCTTTTGTATATCCGGAAACATTGTTGACCGGAAACCCCATAATGGCGGCAATGGACTGGGAATCAATGAAGACGTGGCATTCTCCCTGACAACCGCGGATCGCCATGCGGTCTTCAGCCGCCAGCGGGTGGATGTGTTCGCAGAGAACGAGGTTGCCAGCACGGAGAGTGCCCGACAGCATAAAGATGCCACGGATCTGGTGATCCAACCTCCTGCTGACGAGGAGGAATCGTGTATCCTGCGTAGCACCAACCTAATTCGCCGCTTGACGCCCCTTGAGTGCGAGCGTTTGCAGGGTTTCCCGGACGGGTGGACAAACATCCCCAGGGCTTCGGATTCCGCCCGTTACGAAGCCCTGGGGAACAGTGTGGCCATCCCCTGCGTGGAGTACGTTATGCGGGGAATCGCAACCGTACTTCAGAGCGAGCGGAGGAGGCGAGTCTGGATTGTGATTCTCGTTGTTGCTGTTGAAAGCACAAGCGCCGGAATCTGAATGAAACCGGCGCTCCTGCTGTCTATTTGATTTCCTGCTCAATGTTGTCAAAGAGATCATCATTGAAAAATTGCCGCAGGGTGATACCCAGCCCATCGCAGAGCTTTTGCAGAGAAACCACACCGGGGTTCTGGCTTTTTGCGTTAAGCATGCTGTAAACCGTAGAGGGGGACACTCCGGAACTTCCTGCCAGGGCGTTGATAGCGATGCCCCGTTCATCGCACAGCGCGATAATTCTAGCGGCGACTGCTTCTTTGGCGTTCATAAAACATCATCCTTCTGTTCGATATATCGCTGACTGTATTCTATAAAAAGTTGCGATATATCGAGTGGGATATATCGCAATTATGTGAAGCCTATGGTAAAATGTGCGATATATCGTAAAACAAGGAGGAAGATTTTATGGATTTGAGAGCGAAAACCTGCTGCTTTACCGGGCACAGAAGCCTGAGCGGTGAGGAAAAGTTGAAAGCGGCTGTTCGTTTACGCAGAGTAATTGAGGAACAGATCAAAGCCGGGATTGTGTTTTACGGAGCCGGAGGCGCAATCTTCCTAAATTGCAGGAACCGCCCATGGATGTCCCGGAAAAAAATGAAAATGCATTTTGGGTGCAGCCGAAACTGGTCTGCACTGTGAAATATATGATGAAAACCGAATCCGGCAGCCTGCGGCAGCCGGTGTTCAAGGGCTTGCGGGAGGATAAACGCCCGGAAGAATGTGAGGAGGATTGAAATGGCGAATCGATTGATACAGGAAAAATCGCCGTATCTCATGCAGCACGGGGAAAATCCCGTGGACTGGTATCCCTGGTGTGAAGAAGCGTTCCAGAAAGCAGCGAAGGAGGATAAGCCGGTATTCCTGAGCATCGGCTATTCCACCTGCCACTGGTGTCATGTGATGGCTCATGAATCCTTTGAGGATCAGGAGGTTGCGAGTCTCCTTAACCGCGAGTTCATCAGCATCAAGGTGGACAGGGAGGAGCGCCCGGATATTGACGCGGTGTATATGTCTGTGTGTCAGGCCATGACCGGCTCCGGTGGATGGCCCCTGACGATTTTTATGACTCCGGAACAGAAACCCTTCTTTGCGGGAACGTATTTCCCCAAGCATGGCGGCTATGGTCGGTTCGGGCTGATGGATCTGCTGGAGCGGGTAGCGGGCCTCTGGAAAAATAACCGGGAGGAGCTGCTGCGGGCGGGAAATCAGATCACCGCTGCGATCAATCAGGAACAGACGGGCAATGGTCAGAAGCCTGACCGTCGGCTGGTGGAACGGGCATACAGTCAGCTTGCCCAGCGGTTTGATCAAAAATGGGGCGGATTTGGGGCAGCACCAAAATTCCCGACGCCCCACAATCTGCTGTTTCTTATGCGGTACGCCGATAGCTTACAGGAACCCAACGCTATGAAAATGGCGGAGATCACGCTGGAGGACATGGCAAGAGGCGGTATCTTTGACCACATCGGCGGCGGTTTCTCCCGGTATTCCACGGATGAAATGTGGCTTGTACCTCATTTTGAGAAGATGCTCTATGACAACGCCCTGCTGTTGATCGCCTATGTCAAAGCCTATCAGCATACCAAGCGGGAATGCTTTGCGGATACGGCACGCCGGACAGCCCGGTATATTCTGCGGGAGTTGACCAGTGCGAAAGGCAGTTGCTATTGCGGTCAGGACGCAGATAGCGACGGAGTGGAAGGAAAATACTATGTATTCACCCCGGAGGAAGTCAAGGCAGTTCTGGGGGAGGATGGCGGTGAGGAATTCTGCCGCGTGTATGATATTACCGATTCAGGTAACTTTGAGGGAAAGAGCATCCCCAACCGGATTCACAGTTCCGAGGATGGTTGGGATATGGAAGATCCCCGGCTGGAAAAGCTATATGACTTCCGCCTGAACCGAACGAAGCTCCACAAGGATGATAAAATCCTGCTTTCCTGGAATGCCTGGGCGATAATTGCTCTTGCGAAGGCTGGGCAGGTTCTGGAGGAACCTTCTTATCTGGATGCAGCTATTCGTATCTATGACTTTATTGAAGGCAAAATGGTGGATGAAAATGACCGCCTATACCTGCGCTACCGGGATGGAGACGCAGCCTATGCGGGGCAGCTGGAGGATTATGCGGTCTATGCTCTGGCCCTGCTGGAACTGTACAGGGTCACCTTTGACGCCAAGTATCTGCAATGTGCGCTCCATCGTGCAGAGCAGATGGTGGAGCAGTTCGAGGATAAGAAAAACGGCGGTTACTATATGACCGCCTTCGATGGGGAGCGGCTCATCGCCCGACCTAAGGAAACTTATGACGGTGCGTTGCCTTCGGGCAATTCTGTTGCTGCTGTGGTTCTGCAAACTCTGGCATCCCTGACCGCGGAACCGAAATGGCAGGAGGCTGCTGACAGGCAGCTTTCTTTCCTTGCCGGGGAGATTGGAGAATACCCTTCCGCCAGCAGCTTTGGTGTTTTAGCTATGATGGGTGCCCTGTATCCCCACCGGGAACTGGTCTGTGTTTCAGGTGATGGTATGCCTAGTGAATTGACGGCATACCTGAGAGAACATCCGGCGGATGCTCTGTATGTGCTTCTGAAATCGAAGGAGAATACAGAGACCCATGCGGAGTGCGCCCCATTTTCTAAAGACTACCCCATCCCGGAGCAGGGAGCAATGTATTATCTCTGCGAAAACGGTGCCTGCAATGCACCCGTTACGGATTTTTCACAATTAGATTTATAAAAGTAACTGAGGGGGATCACGTTGCTCACCCTCAGTATTCATACGGAATTAGGAGTGTCTAACTCTAGCAGAGGGATTTCTTTTTACGCTATTCACCGGCGGAAACACCATCTGGTGGATCACTGCTGAACCTGTATCTGCTCTGGGCAAGAAATATTGGCGGAACGGCATTTACCGTAGATTACGCAGGGAAAGAAAGTGCTTTATATTAACAACGTTGCAGACCAGAGCTTGAGAAGAAGTATATTGAACAGTTTCCCAATCCGGAATAAACTGCAGAAAAACAAAAGAAAAAAAGACTTCCGTTTACTTTGAGGACTGTATCGCATTAAGCTAACATTTTGTTATAATAATGCTTGATAGAATCATGGTTTCATGATATTATTGGCTTAAAAGTGCGGGATAGGTACAGTATAGCGACTCGCTATTCAATAGGCATATGACAGGTTTATTAGGGTGACACCTTGTAAATATATAGATAATTACGTAAGAGGTGAATTGAGCTTTGTATATACATTCAGTTAAACTCATTAATTTCAAGTCTATTGGGGATTATCCCGAATCTGAAATTATTCTTGAACCCAAGGTTACTGCCATTATAGGCAAGAATGAGAGTGGCAAGAGCAATATTCTTGATGGTTTGTCCCGTATCCGTTTTCGGGTACGAAATAATGCAGCGTTTATTGCCGATGTCGTTAATAGAAGTTGTGTTGATGGTCAGGAAAACGAATATATAGTAATTCTTAAATCGACTGATGAAGATGAAGCGTTAGGCATTACTGATGACACAATAATTAAGATAACCAAAAATTCGTATGCAGCAACAGGTGGTATTCTATCTTGTTTTCTTCAAACGGTTCAACCATATGTTGACTCAATTATTGAAATTCTAGGGGGTCCAGGTGCGAACTCCATGCAATTACGTGATCAAGAATGGACAAACTACCAAACGTACTACAATGAATTAAGAGCGAAAGATAGAATAGATATTCCTCGTAAAACTGCTGCATTTGATTTCCTTCAAAGCCGAGTAAGTAAAATTGCAAAAGAGAAACAAGATGAGCTAAAGAATAGTGTTGATATAGCAAAAGAAAAATGGTTACAAATCATAGGTTTGCTACCATCATTCTTTTACCGAAAAGCTGATAAGCATCTCAATACATCGTACAAGTTGGAAGATGTTGAAAAAGAATTGAAAAGTTCTTCAGCGGCACCTAACAGTCTGTTATTTGATTTTGTAAAGCTAATCGGTATTCCTCAGGAGGATTTTCTTTTAGCATCCCGTTCTGGTTCTTCGGCAAGGCAGGAATCTCTTCGCAGAAGGATAAATAAATTAGTGGAAGAGAAAATCAATAAACCTTTTCGGGATTTCTATCTAACTGAATCTATCACTTTGGATCTTGGATTTAATGCAGGCGTAGTTTCGTTTGCTGTTCGATCTGAAGATGGGGAAGCGTTATTGCTTTCAGAACGTAGTAATGGATTACGGTGGTATCTTGAAACCTTTATTGATGCTCAAGCCAATGATATTTATGGAAGAAACGTTGTGTATTTACTGGACGAGCCGGGAACATCATTACATGTAAATGCACAAAGAGAGCTTTTAAAGTTGTTCCAACATTTAGCGGGTAAAGGGAATCAGGTGGTATATACTACACATTCTCCTTACATGCTTGACTTGGAAACTGATGGGGTTCATCGTATTCGTGCCGTTGTAAAGAATGCAGAGGGGTTCACTTATATTTATAAAACTGCTTATGACTCAAGAATTGCTCCTGACAGTCAACAAGATACGTTAGCACCGATTATCAGTGCTATTGGTATGAACCTGAATGATTCTTTTGGCCCCGCAAAGGACAAAATAAACATTGTTACAGAAGGCATGAGCGATTATATTTATTTATGTACCATGGCCAAGGTTTTGGGCATTGATACCGATAAGTATACGATTCTACCTTCAGTAGGGGCTTCCAACTGTATCAACATTTGTTCTATCCTTCATGGTTGGGGATGTCGTTACATAGCTGTGTTTGACTACGATACGGCAGGAGTTAAAACTGGCGGTGAGTACCTAAAAAAAGATATGATGTTTGAGTATAAACGTCAGTACTGTTACCTTACAGATGTCAGTCAAGAAGACGTCGAACAAAAAACATACAAAACTTCACCATATATGATTGAGGATGTTGTTACCAGAGAAGAAATAGACAGGTATTGCATCGAAACTAATACTTCAAGCACTATTGGGAAAACATTGATGGCAAAATTGATGAGTAATGCTATAGAATCAGGCTGTTACAAACTGGGCGAAGATAGCAAATCGAATTTTGAGATGCTGTTTAATCGTATCTTTTCATACTTCGAAGAATAATACAATATAATCATCCGAGCAGTTCAATTACTGCTCGGATGACCGCTTTTATTCAGTTAATTCGTCTTCGTCCAACTGGACGGCCCTCCCTCAATGTTTATACTCAAAAGCGACATTGGGAGCATCCGGCTCAAAACAGGTTTGTTGTATAGCTTAGAAATCATAATGTACTAATTGGGTAATATTGCTTTGAAAGAAGAATGAGCCTGAAAACAGGTCTTGTGAATGGATTCATCCGGTAAAAATGTTTGACCGTTCAACCAGCTATTGTTGGACGGCTTTACAGTATAATTCATTTGAAAGGGGAGCGATTATGAACATCCGAAAGAATATCGATTACACTGAACTGTATGCAGCTATCGATTCGGCAATGGAAGCTGCCGAAAAAAAGCAGATGGAACAGTATTGTGAAATCGGAAAGGCTGTGAGCCAGCGTACGGAAAAAGGAGCGGCAGTTGCCGCAGCGGAATACTTGGCTAAGAAGTATCCGGATGTTCAGGGCTTCTCTCCCAGGAATCTTCGCCGGATGCTGGATTTCTACCGTACTTATGAGGATCAACCGGTATTGCTGTCGCTGGCGTTGCAGCTTGGATGGACGCAGAATGTTGTGATTCTGGAAGCGGATTTGTCCATGGAACTGCGTGGGTGGTACCACAAAGCAGTAAGGCAGTTTGGCTGGTCTAAGGCGGAGCTCATTGAAAAGATCGCGAACAATGCCCATGAAATGATTGTTCTCGCTATTGACGAGAAAGTGTGCTATATTGAGGAACAGGAAAAAACAGCCGTACAGAAAAAAGCTGGCAGTATCTTGCATAAGAAAAACAAAATCCGGGATCTGATTCAGAAAGTCAGATGTCGGGTGTGCCCAAAGAAAGAAGGCGGACGACGATGGCCCGTTATGTCATGTCCGATATTCACGGAGAAGCGAATCGTTTTCATGCGATGTTAGAGAAGATCCGGGTTTCAGCAGATGATACGCTCTATATTCTTGGAGATGTGATCGACAGGGGAGTAGACGGAATCAATCTATTGTTGGAGATCATGGAGATGCCCAATGCGGTAATGCTGCTGGGAAATCATGAATATATGATGCTCCAATATCTGAGCCCTGATGCTGCAGACACTGAAATCCGCAGATGGAACCGGAACGACAATGCTCCAACTCTGACTACCTACTTAAAGCTGAAGACAAAGACGCAGCAGCGCATCCTGCGCTATCTGGATACAAGACCTACCCATTTGGAAATAGAGGTCAATGACAGGAAGTTCTATCTTGTGCATGGCTTCCCGGGAGGTAATGTCCATGATGAGGTGTGGAGCAGGCCGGAGATGGATACGCCAAATCCCAAGCCGGAGTATCAACTCGTGATCGGACATACACCGATCCTGAGCATGATTAAGCCGACAGACAAACGGATGGAGTATGCCATGAATCTGGAGTACAGGGGAGAGCATCTGAAGATTGTTCATGCTCCGGGATTTATCAATATAGACTGTGGCAGCGGACACGCTATGCCGATAAAGGCATTGGCATGTTTGCGGTTGGAGGATATGAAAGAGTTTTATGTGTAGAATAAATGCTCTGTAGTAAAAAATGCTCTGAAGTTCAAAAAACTGTACAGAACAGGATTTTTGTGATATGATGACGGGGCTAGATAATTAGAGAAGACGAAGGATTCTTCTGCGGATTTCTTTTTTGAAGAGCAGAATAAGAGTCGTTAGTCGCACTGTAAATTGATTTAGAAAGTAATTAACTCGGAATTTTTCTGCCGAACAAAATCGAAGAAAAAGTTCTGGAAATTATATTTATTTTGTGAAATTTTCAGATAAGGTATAATAAAATGCGCAAATTGAAAATGTCATAAAAAAGTAGACACGGCTTGCCGGTCTCTGGTAGAATGAAGTTACCACACAAACATTCTGAAAGGAGACAGCAAACCATGTCCAACAACATTGTACAATTCAACGAGGAAATAATCAAGGGGCAAATCAAGGAGCTGGTCCGCGGCAGTGTGGAGGAGACGCTCAACGAGCTGCTGGAAAAGGAGGCGGAGTCGCTGACGCAGGCGGCCCGCTATGAGCGCAGCGAGGCCCGTCAGGGCTACC
>ERZ824978.1692-NODE-1692-length-22130-cov-3.825504_pt1 | contig 22130 bp, 14 predicted proteins | sample MGYA00519860_ERZ824978 | MGnify/ENA primary metagenome ERZ824978 (study PRJEB31778, sample SAMEA3449184) | human gut metagenome | biome: human gut; feature: human-associated habitat; material: faeces | place: United Kingdom | collected 2010/2012 ... | reverse complement strand
ACAATCGATCACCAGTCATGATTGTGTTTTCCATTGAGCCAGATGGTACCTTTGCATTTAACAGAATAAAATTGTTAATCAAAAGTGCGGCAACAATGGCAATGCCTATGCTGATCACATATTCAAGAATAGTTTTGGCTGTTGATTCTTTTTCATCCGTTTTCTTACTGCCTTTTTTTTCATTCATTTGCAGGTCATTTTCCTGCTCAGAAATATTGTTTTGCTCCATCTGAGTACCTGTACCTTTCTATTTGCTGTAACACTGCTGCAGCTGAAAATTTGCGTAAACGCTTTTGTACGAGTATAGCATAAACGAAAGGAAAAGTCTATTGTCAATTAGCGCTTTGCAACTAATGTTTGCTTTTCGCACGGAAAAATGATAAAATGTATTACAGTTCGTGCGATCTTTAAAAGGAGAATCTCGCGAGCAGGAATTGTGATGAGAATTGACCACAAAAGAAGGAGGCTTCTATGGCATTTACACATCTTCATGTGCATACAGAGTATAGTCTGCTCGACGGCTCATGTAAGATAAAGGAATTAATTGACAGAGCAAAAGAGCTGGGGATGCAGTCCCTGGCGATTACAGATCACGGCGTCATGTACGGCGTGATTGATTTTTATAAAGCAGCAGTTAATGCAGGTATAAAGCCCATTATAGGCTGTGAGGTTTATGTGGCACCGGAATCAAGATTTGACAGAGAAGCAGGCGGACAGGGAGATGATCGTTATTATCATCTGGTGTTGTTAGCAGAAAATGATACAGGCTATCATAACCTGATGAAGATTGTTTCAAGAGGTTTTACGGAAGGCTATTATTATAAGCCGCGTGTAGATAAAGAACTTCTTGAAAAATATCATGAGGGCATAATTGCACTAAGTGCATGTCTGGCAGGTGAGGTGGCAAGAAATGTCACAAGAGGTCTTTATGAGGACGCAAAAAAAGCAGCGCTTTCCTATGAGAAAATTTTTGGAAAGGGAAATTTCTTTTTAGAACTGCAGGATCATGGAATCAGTGCACAGGCAACTGTTAATCAGGCACTTCTTCGTATGAGTGAGGAGACAGGGATTGAGCTTGTAGCAACAAATGATATTCATTATATAAATGCAGAAGACGCAGAGCCTCATGATGTACTTTTATGTATACAGACCGGAAAAAAGGTAAACGATGAGAACCGCATGCGCTACACGGGAGGCCAATATTATTTAAAATCTGAGCAGGAAATGCGTGATCTGTTTCGTTATGCACAGCAGGCGATTGACAATACAGCAAAAATTGCAGACAGATGTAATGTTGAGATTGAGTTTGGAAAGACAAAGCTTCCAAAGTTTTCTGTGCCGGATGGCTACACATCAGAACAGTATCTTGAGAAGCTTTGCCGTGAAGGATTGGTGCGCCGTTATGGTGAGGAGGCATCACAGGTAGAAAAACGTCTTGACTATGAGCTTGGTGTTATAAAAAAGATGGGCTATGTTGACTACTTTTTGATTGTGTGGGATTTTATTCATTTCGCAAAATCAAAAGATATAATGGTTGGTCCGGGACGAGGTTCAGCAGCAGGAAGTGTAGTTGCCTACAGTCTGGAGATAACAGATATTGAGCCGCTTCGCTATCAGCTTCTGTTTGAGCGTTTTTTAAATCCAGAGCGTGTATCTATGCCAGATATTGATGTAGACTTTTGCTTCGAGCGCCGTCAGGAAGTAATTGACTACGTTGTAGAAAAGTATGGCAAAGATCAGGTCGTTCAGATTGTTACATTTGGTACGCTTGCTGCAAAAAACTGTATCCGCGATGTTGGACGTGCACTTGATTTGCCATACTCGCTTTGCGATATGATTGCTAAGCTTATTCCAGCTGAATTAAATATGACAATTGACCGTGCATTAAATGTCAACCCAGAGCTTCGGTCTCATTATGACAGCGATCCGCAGGTTAAAAAACTTATTGATCTCTCAAAGAGGCTTGAAGGTCTTCCACGTCATACATCAATGCATGCGGCTGGAGTTGTCATAAGCCAGCGTGCCGTAGACGAATATGTGCCGCTCTCAAGAGGAAGCGATGGTGCAGTTGTCACACAGTACACTATGACAGCCTTAGAAGAGCTAGGTCTTTTAAAAATGGATTTTCTGGGACTTAGGACGCTTACAGTTATACAAAATGCAGTAAATAATGTGAAGCGAAGTCAGGGCATTGCATTAGATATCAGTAACATTGATATGAATGATTCACAGGTACTTGCCTCAATTGGAACAGGTCATTGTGAAGGTATTTTCCAGCTTGAGAGTGCAGGAATGAAAAACTTCATGAAGGAGTTAAAGCCAGACAGTCTTGAGGATATTATCGCTGGAATTTCTCTATATCGCCCAGGTCCTATGGATTTTATTCCGAGATATTTAGAGGGAAAAAATAATCCGGAAAAAATCACATACGAATGCCCACAGTTAAAGCCGATTCTTGAACCTACGTATGGATGTATAGTGTATCAGGAGCAGGTTATGCAGATTGTTCGTGATCTTGCAGGCTATACGCTTGGACGAAGCGATCTTGTGCGCCGTGCAATGGCTAAAAAGAAGGCAGCTGTGATGGAGAAAGAGCGTCAGAATTTTGTGTACGGCAATGAAGAAGAAGGTGTTCCGGGATGTATTTCACGCGGAATTGATGAGAAAACGGCAAATCATATATATGATGAGATGATTGATTTTGCAAGATATGCGTTTAATAAGTCACATGCTGCAGCATATGCGGTTGTAGCATATCAGACGGCTTATTTAAAATATTATTATCCTGTTGAATATATGGCTGCACTTATGACGTCTGTAATTGAAAATTCTGGAAAAGTTTCTGATTATATTCAGGTTTGCCGTAAGATGGGAATTTCAATCGTTCCGCCTGATATAAATGCCGGTGAGTGGGATTTTTCTGTGCGCGATGGAAAAATCTGTTATGCATTATCTGCCATAAAAAGCATTGGAAGAAATGTTATTTTAGCGATGGTGCGTGAGAGAAAAGAAAATGGAGCATACACAGATCTTCAAAATTTCTTAGAGCGCATGTATGGCGGTGAGTTAAATAAACGAGCCGTTGAAAATCTGATAAAGTCAGGTGCGATGGACTGTATTGAAGGCAACAGAAGACAAAAAATGGAAGTTTATTCCTCTATTATGGATGAATTAGCCAGAGAACAGAAACACTCTATGACAGGACAATACAGCCTGATGGATTTTTTAGAGGGACCGCAGAAGGATGACTTTAAGATTTCATTCCCCAAGGTGCCAGAATATGAGCCAGGTGCACTTCTCGCAATGGAAAAAGAGGTGCTTGGAATTTATATCAGTGGTCATCCGCTAGAGGCTGACAGAAGTCTCATCGAGAAAAATATCACAGCAGTCAGCAGTGATTTTATTCAGGATGAGGAGACTGGAATGGCAAGGGTGCGAGATCAGGCCATTGTTACGGTGGCAGGAATGATTGCAGCAAAAACAGTTAAGACAACAAAGACAAACCAAATGATGGCATTTCTGACGCTTGAGGATTTACGAGGAACTCTTGAGGTGATTGTTTTTCCAAAAGATTACGAAAAATATCGCGCAATTCTCAGTCCAGATCAGAAAATTTTTGTTAAGGGTCGCGTGTCACTTGGAGATGAGGTGCAGGGAAAACTGATCTGTGAAAAGATAGTGGCATTTTCTGAGATTCCGGGTGAGCTGTGGATTCAGTTTCAAGATCTTGAAAGCTACCAAATGAATGAAAAGAAGCTTCTGTCTATGTTGGCACCGTGGGATGGAAAAGACACAGTAGTGGTTTATCTTTCCAACACAAGACAGTACCAAAAGCTGCCGCCAAGCCGATGTGTCGGCATTTGTCCACAGCTTATTGACCAGCTTGACCAAGTATTTGGAAAAGAAAATATAAAAACATTGAAAAAAATCAAGGAAAAGCTCTAAATTGTATTGAAAAACTTTGCAAAATCAATTAGAATAAGTATTGGTAAATTTTTAACACACTTTACCAGACAGCAAGAAAAACACAAAATGCAAAGCAAAAAGATAAGAAACATGTCAAGACAGCAAGGAGGAAACGTCATGGCAAATAAAGTAAAGACAATTGGTGTATTAACAAGTGGAGGAGATGCTCCAGGCATGAACGCCGCAATCCGCGCCGTTGTTCGTACCGGTATTGCGAAGGGTCTGAACGTAAAGGGTATTATGAGAGGTTACGCCGGACTGCTGAAAGAGGAGATCGTTGATATGGATTCTCGCAGCGTATCTGATATCATCCAGAGAGGTGGTACTATCCTTTACACAGCAAGATGTGCAGAGTTCCGTACAGAGGAGGGTCAGAAGCTTGGTGCAGAGATCTGCAGAAAGCACGGAATTGATGGTATCGTTGTAATTGGCGGTGACGGTTCATTTAATGGAGCATGTAAGCTGGCAAATCTGGGAATCAATACAATTGGTCTGCCGGGAACTATTGATCAGGATATTGCTTGTACAGATTATACCATCGGCTTTGATACTGCAATCAATACCGCAATGGAAGCAATTGATAAGGTAAGAGATACTTCTACATCTCATGAGCGCTGCAGTATCATTGAGGTTATGGGAAGAAGCGCAGGCTACATCGCTTTATGGTGTGGTGTTGCAAATGGTGCAGAGAATATTCTTCTTCCAGAGTATTATGATGGCGATGAGCAGGCACTGATCAATCAGATCATTGAGAATCGTAAGAAGGGCAAGAAGCATCATCTGATTATTAACGCAGAGGGTGTTGGTCATTCCGCAAGCATGGCAAAGAGAATCGAGGCTGCAACTGGTATTGAGACCAGAGCAACCATTCTTGGACATATGCAGCGTGGTGGAAGCCCGACCTGTCTGGATCGTTACTATGCTTCCATGATGGGTGCTCGTGCCGTAGAGCTTCTGTGTGATGGCGCAAGCAACCGTGTTGTTGCACTGCGCGATGGTAAGTTTGTTGATTACGATATCAACGAGGCACTTGCAATGAAGAAGACTATCTCTCCATACGAGTACGAAGTAAGCAAGATGCTTTCCAGATGATATAAATGAAATACAAATAAACAATAAAGTGGTCCACGGTCTTAACTGTGGACCATTTTTATAGGAAAATAACTTAAAAAAATAAGAAAAGAGGGCGATTTATGAATCAGCAGCAAAAATATATTTTGAATTTACAGAGAAAATCCAGGGAGAGAAAGCGTGAGCAGGCATTTGTAATCGAGGGAAGAAAGATGTTTGAAGAGGCACCGGCAGATCGTGTAAAAATGATTGTGGCATCAGAGTCTTTTTGCAAGAGTAAGGAAGGTGCTGCGCTTCTAAAGGGAAAAAAATTTGACGTAGTAAGTGATTCGATTTTTGAGACACTTTCCGATACAAAGACACCGCAGGGTATTCTTGCAGTAGTAAAGCAGCAGCCATATTCATTTGAAGAACTGTTGGGAAAAGAAAGGGCATCCTTTTTGCTTATCTTAGATCATTTACAGGATCCGGGAAATTTAGGAACAATCATGCGTGCAGCTGAGGCAGCAGGAGTGACTGGTATTTTAATGAGCAGTGACTGTGTTGATATCTACAATCCAAAGACAATACGAAGCACTATGGGTGCTCTTTACCGCGTGCCGTTTGTCGTATCAGAAGATTTTGCAGGCGATATAGAGCGCTTAAAAAAAGCAGGTGTAAGCACATACGCCGCTCACCTAGGCGCAACAATCAGCTACGAAGGAGCAGACTATAAAAAGCCTTGCGCATTTATGATTGGAAACGAGGCAAACGGTCTGTCAGATGAGGTAGCAGCGCTTGCAGACTGTAAGATTCTGATTCCAATGGCAGGACAGGTAGAATCATTAAATGCAGCAATGGCAGCCACTGTTTTGATGTTTGAGGCAGCAAGACAGAGACGAAATTAAGCAGTATCACAATAGAATATTTGGAAAACTGTTAATTGTGACGAAAAAAATCTTGAAGCAGAATAACATTTGTGATATTCTAATCATAATTGAACTTTGGAAGGGACAAATGAGAGAATGAAAAAGAAGCATAGTGTTATTCAGATTGATATCGCCAATCGGCAATATGTGTTTGTTTTGGCAGCTAGCTACATTGCCGTTTGCATGATTGTGGTAGCGAGTATTTTTATCATGATGTCTTCATGGTTTCGGGGATATATAAAAGAAAAGGTATACGAAATGAGTTCTGTCCAGCTGGAGAATATTACAGAAAATGTAAATCACCAGCTGGACTATTATCAGGTTAGTTTGCAAAATTTATTTATGGAGCCACATATTAAGGCATCTTTGTATACCAATCAATCAGATACAATAAATGAGTGGAATATTGCAAGATATCTTCAGTATGCAGTTAACAATGACGGATATATTGATTATAGTGTTATTTACCAAAAGGGGAGGTTAAAGCAAATTATTGGTCACGTATATCCGAGTGAAGAGGAGCAGCAAGAGGTATTAGAGAAGTTGCAAAGTACGCAGCATGATAAGCAAGTTTTTTTTATTAACAATGAGGAAAACTCCCAGAGAAGATTCTTTTTGTTTCGAATGGAACGTGATTCTCTAAATGGGCCACCTCAAAGAGGCGTACTGTATGCGATCAACCAATCTAAAATTTCAGATATGCTACTAGCATCCGAGGATGATAAATATAGTTATTTCGTATTTGACAAAGAAGGCAATTTGATTCTTAGCCAGAATGAAGAAGAACAAGCACAAATAGAGAAAATTAATGAAAGTGCAAATGCTGCGCAGGGACAGCTGAGAGAATTAGAAATAGGGGCAAGTACCTATTTTTTGACTTCCTCTTATAGCAGTGACTAGCAATTGAACTTTGTCCAATTAATGGATGTAAGTGAGATGGATAAGGTAATGGGAGCATATTTTAAACGATCACAGATATGGGTAGCATTGGTACTTATTATTAGTTGTATATTGGCAACCATTGTGGCTCGAATGATTTATAAGCCGTTAAAACGATTTTTTAAGAGAATATCTTCTTATAGTAGACTAGAAGATGAGCCAAGTATGTATGGCGATTCGATTACACAAATGACGAGTGAAAAAATTATTTCACAGATTTCGGAGATTTCAAGGCAGGTTCATACAGATCAAGTATTGGGATTTTTAGAAGATGAACCAGGGGAAGCATCAATACCATCCGCTTTGAAGTTGAGAGAACAAGAAAGAGTGTTGTTGCTGTATGGTAGAAGTAAAATTGGAAGAGTAGATGGAAAGCAGGCAAGGAGTTTGTTTGAGGCGATGGGTAAAGCACTTAGCGGCTATCAAACAAAAATGTTTTCAGAGGAAAATGGCTGGTATTGTGTCTATCTAATTTGTGAGAAGGCATTGATTAAAACAGAACAGTCAGCTGTGATATCGTTGATATCTGATGTATTAGAGCAACAACAGCGGATGGGAAGTAATCTGTATTTGCTATGTTCAGATTGGATTATAGATGAACATGATTTCCAATCGGAATTTCGAAAGCTACAAGAATTTTCGAAATATGTGCTGTTTGGAGAGTGCGATCAAGTTTGCAACAGCAGTATTTTTGAGACGAAAAAGGATGAGGATGTTCCAAAAAAGCTGTTGCAGCCTGTAATTGATGCTGCAAAGTGTGGCGATGAAATACAGGCAAAGCAGTTGATGGCAACTTTATTAAAACAGTTGAGTGGATATGAAATCAAAAAGATTTTCCATGCGCTTAGCTATTTTTCTACAGAGCTAGAAAATGTGAGTGTTCAAGTGCCTGTAGCAACGAAAAAATATCAAGAAATATATATGATGCATTATATAAAATTATCAAGCTTGATAAACCAAAAACAGTTATATGATTATCTGAGCAATTTAATCGAGGATGCTTGCTTGGAAGTGAATACTTATCAGGAACGATCGATACGTACCGATATGCTGTCAGCACTTGAATACATCAATAGTCATTATCAAGAGCCTGAATTGTCAGTTGAGCAAGTTTCAGAAGTAATTCATATTTCACCGTCCTATTTTTCAAGAATGTTTCGGGAGATCAGTGAGTTGTCATTTCCTGAATATGTAAATAATCTCAGATTGAATTATGCGTCAGAACTTTTGAAGACAAAACGATTGTCGGTGAAAGAGGTCGCGCAGAAAGCTGGATTTTCAGGAACGTCCTATTTCAGCGCTCAGTTTAAGAAAAAATATGGAATATCCCCGTCTTCTTATCGCAATGAAACTTCAAAATCGGAGTGATTTGCAAAAAAAATGATAAAAAACAGAAAAATGATACGAAAAGGAAAATGTTTTTCATGCGGATTGGACAGAAAAATGCATGAAAAGCATTTTCTTTTTCTTTTCAACAGGAGAAAAATGCAGTAAGCTGTGCACAGAAAACAAAAAGAGAAAGGACGTTGCATATGAAACAGAAAGGAATGAAGCATAGGTGTAAGATACGCCAACAATGGCCATTATACATTATGGCACTTCCAGGGGTCGCAGCATTGATCGCATTTTCGTATCTGCCGATGGCCGGAATTGTATTGGTATTTAAACAGTACAATTTTAAGCAAGGAATTTTTGGAAGTCCATGGGTGGAACCAATCTATAAGAATTTTAAATTCTTCTTTAATAATTTATCCACTGCGATGAGATCTACTAGACTTACTGTGATGTACAATATATTGTTTTTTATAGTAGGAACCATTATGGCGGTGGCAATTGCAGTAATGCTAGGAGAAATTACTAATAAATTATTTATTAAAGTCTCGCAAAGTTTGATGTTCCTTCCGTACTTTATTTCTTGGATGGTAATAGGTGCAATCTTGTATGCATTATTGAATGCAGAGACGGGCATGGTAAACCAGATTGTACGGCATTTTGGAGGAGAAGGCTATGATTATTATGCAAAACCAGGAGCGTGGATTCCAATTTTGGTTATTGTAAATACATGGCAAAGCTGTGGATATAATTCCATTATCTATTATGGTGTGATTTCTGGAATTGATTCTTCTCTATATGAAGCGGCAAAAGTGGATGGAGCGTCAAAATGGCAGTGTATCAGAAAAATTACGCTTCCACTTTTAAAGCCAACAGTCGTTGTTCTATTTTTACTTTCAGTAGGCAATATGCTGAAGGGAAATTTGAATATGATCATTGGCTTGACCAATTTAAATCCGGTATTGTTATCAACCACAGATTTGATTGATGTATATGTGTATAGAAGTGGTGTCAGAAACGGTGAGATGGCTTTTGCATCAGCGATTTCTCTGTATCAGTCCGTATTTGGATTAATTTTAGTTGTTATTTCAAATAAGATAGCCGGAAAGGTAGATCCGGAAAGCACATTATTTTAAAGGAGGGCAAAATGAAACGATCAAAAATATCATCGGATAAAGTATTGATAGCTATATTTTACATTTTATTGGCGCTGATTGCATTAATTTGCCTATTCCCAATTGTGTTTGCTTTTGTTGGATCGCTCAGCACTGAAGATGAAGTAACAAGGAATGGTTTTACATTATTTCCAGAAACAATTTCATTCGATACCTATAAATATGTATTTCAAACGCAGGGACCGAAATTGCTAAATGCATATAAAACAAGCATTATTGTTACGGTTGGAGGAACATTGATTTCTGTTTTCGTGACGATTACATATGCGTATACAATCACAGTACGAGATTTTAAGTTTGGAAAGTTTTTGGCTTTTTTCGCCTATTTTACGATGCTTTTTAACGGAGGAATGCTTCCTTGGTATCTTGTTACAACAAAGTATTTGGGGTTAAAAGACAGCTATTTGGCGATGATTCTTCCGTATGCAATGAATGTGTTCAATATGTACTTGATTCGTAATTTTATAAAGGGGCTTCCATACGAATTAATTGAAAGTGCAAAGATTGATGGTGCAGGGCACTTTCGAATTTTGTGGAAGATGATTCTTCCTTTATCAAAAGCAGGAATTGTGACAATCACATTATTTTATGCGTTACAATATTGGAATGATTTCTACCTTCCGTTAATGTTGATTAACGATGAGAAACTGTACTCGATTCAATATATTTTATACAAGATGATGGCAAATATTCAATTTTTAGCAGCAAATCCATCGAGTTCTATGGCAGCGCATGTAACGCTTCCAACGCAGACAATAAAAATGGCAATTACCTGTATTGCGATAGGACCGATTATTTTGGTATATCCATTTGTTCAAAAACATTTTGTTAAGGGCGTAACAGTAGGTGCGTTAAAAGGATAATGAAATTGTAAAACAACAGTAGATGCTGTTGAAAATAGAAAAATAAACAGGAGGATTTATTTATGAAGAAGAGAAGTTTGATGGCAGCGGCAACAACAATGGGAATGTTACTCTCATTAATTACAGCGGGAACTGTAATGGCAGATGGAGAAGCGCCAACACCTGCAACACTAATTTTGTATGGTGAGGAGTCCACCAGAATGAGTGATTTTGCAGAGCATGAGCTGCATGATAAAGTGCTAGAAGCAATCAATGTAGATTTGACAGTTCAGTATCTTCCATGGTCGGAATATGCAGGTGGAAAGACCGAATTAATGTTGTCTACAGGAGAGCATTTTGTAACCTATACGGATACGGCATTTTTATCGAAGTGTGTATCAAAAGGATATTATGCAGATTTAACAGATGTTTATGAGGAGAATGCGCAAGATCTCTTGAAATATTGTGGCGGAGAAGAAGCATTTGATACTTGGAAGGTAGATGGTCAATTGTATGCGCTTCCATTTGGAAATAAGCCGAATGCAGGAGAAAATTATCTGCTGATGGCAAGAGAAGACATCTTAAAAGATGTTGGAATGGATGACTTAAAAACAATTGATGATGTAGAAAAATTCTGGCAATTGGCACATGAGAAGTATCCAGAAATGATTGGATTTTCAAGAGGTGGAATGAATCCAATGATTTTAAATGGTGCATTCGATTCGGATCGAAATATTTATAGATTAAATGGTTTTGTTGCGACAGATGGCAATCAACCAGATTCAGGAGAAGTATGGAGTTTCTATGAGTCCGATGAGTATAAGCAGGCTGTGGAGATTGCCAATAGATGGTACGAAATGGGAATGATTCCATCTTATGTGCTGTCGAATGGATCTCAATGTGATGCGCAGTTCTACAATGGCGATGCATTGTTTACAATTGGTGCAAGTTATCGTGTATTCGAGTATCAGGATATTGTAATGAAGGCAAATCCAAATGCTGTATTTAAAAATTATTATCTAGGAGATAAGGCGGAAAAGCCTTTGATGTCAAGAGGTGCATATTCTACTGCATTTGCTGTAAGTGCTGATGTAGAAGGAGATGAACTGGTTGGCTATGTAAAACTGATCAATTTATTACAGTCCAGTCAGGAATGGGTTGACTTTATTCTCTATGGAGTAGAAGGCAAGGATTACACAGTCAATGAAGATGGAAGTTTTAATATGATTAATACAGATGTATTGGTAGACACATGGCTTCCAGATAATATTAACTTTAAGCGTTATCAGAGTTGGGTTACAGATGAGCAAAAAGAAACGTATGAGAACTGGAATGAGGGCTGCATTGACCAAAAGGATATTGGTTTCTCATTTGATTTGACACCAGTTAGTACAGAATATGCTCAGCTTCAGGCAGTAGAACAGGAATATTTCAATCCGATGACTGCAGGAATTGTATCTTATGAGGACGGGTATGAGGAAGCTGTTAAGAAATTAAAAGAAGCAGGAATTGATGCATTTGTAGAGGAATACCAGAGACAGTTCCAGGAGTTTATTGATAGTAAAAATAAGTAAAGTATTTATTACAATGCAGCGGCTGCTTTAGTAGCCGCTGTAAGTGATTTTGCTGAAAATAGCTTACAGAGCGCGAATCGCGCGATCACCTCTCCCAAGAAAGCAGTTGACAATATTTATTAAAAATGTTACAATGCGTCTGTAACAAAGTTGTAATAAGTTTAATAAAATTGAAACAGTTATTACATAATTATGATATTTTTCATGTCTAGGGCAGTAAAAAAATACTGTTTGCGAAAAGTAAATGTTTCACAGACATGAAAATAAAAATGGGAGAGGTCAAATATTCAATGAAAGCTAGAGTAAAAATTCTTGTGAATGGAGCGGCAGCAACGCTTTTAACTGGTGCAGTTGCAGCTGGACTTATTATTTCTTCAACAGGTGCACTCCAGACAAAGAATAATGATGTTCTCGCCGCGCGTGAGCTTGATGAGACACAGGAAGAGATGACAAGAGAGCAGGAGCCTCAGACAGAAGCAAATGCAGAATTAGTCAGCGCTGAACGTTATCAGCTTGGCATGCTGTGGGAACATGAGCTAACGGCGAAAAAGACAACAGAAAAGTCAACTGAGTCTGACGAAAAGCGTACAGAAAATGAGAAACGTTCATCAAGTGCATCATCTGCAAGCAGTCCATTGGCAAGCTATTTTTCAGATCAGGCACTTGTAAATCCAAATACAGTAGGCAATTACTTAAATGTGCGTGCACAGGCAGATGAGAGTGCAGAGGTGGTTAATACCATTAAGGCAGAAGAGCTTGTATCTGTTCTTGGCGAAGACGGTGATTGGACAAAGATTGGAGTAGACGATATGGAGGGCTGGGTAAAAACCGAGTACCTTCTGACAGGAGAAGAAGCTGCAGCGTATATGCAGGAGAACGGAACTCTTTATGCAAGAGTAACTGTTCCGAATATGAACATTCGTCTTCGTCCTACAACATCTGCAGATATCCTGGATGTAGCATACGAATATGATGCTTATGAAGTCAGCTTGCTGGAGTCTGGCTGGGCATACTGTGTATATGACGGACCTATGAAGGGGTACCTTTCAGCAGATTGTCTTGCTGTTTCATACTCACTTGGAGAGACATGGATCAATACTGATATTGCTTTAACAGAGGATAATGCAAAGCAGCTAGGTGTTGCAGTAAGTGAGAGCAGTGCAGAAAATATCCTGTTAGCATCTGCAAATAAAGTTAATACAAGTACTGATATCTCATCAGATACTACAAAAGAGGCAGCAGACAGCCAGGAAGTACTAACAGTCCTGTCACCAGATCAGGTAATGGCAATGGCATCTCAGGCAGAAACGGTAAGTTCCCAGCAAGAGGAATCTAAAGTACAGCAGGATACTGTGCCATCATCTAGTGCAGCAGCTATCGAAAACAGCACAGTAAACAGTGAGACAGCAGCACCGTCTGAGTCGGCACAGCAGCCATCTTCTGAGGCTGTACAGCCAACAGTACCAGAAACACAGCCATCTACTGAAGCTGTAACAGTAACAGGTATCGAAGCCTTCTATGTCGGTGGTACTAAGAGTGAAGGCGATGTAGTTTGCAGCAATGAGGTATATGTCGTAGCAGCATACAGTGATGGAAATTATGCAACGATCACAGAAGGCTGGTCAAGCAATGATATAGGAATGATGCTTCACGCTGGTGAAAACGTAATTACATTGTCTTATGGCGGCTTTTCATCTAATATCGTTCTTACAGTGGCAGCAGCATCGTCTGCGGCACCGACAACACCAGAGACACAGCCGGCGGCACCGGAGACACAGCCAGCAGCGCCAGAGACACAGCCAGCAGCGCCAGAGACACAGCCAGCGGCACCGGAAACGCAGCCAACAGTACCGGAGACACAGCCGTCACAGCCAACTGGAAGCATCCGTGTCACTAATGTTGCACTCAGCAGTGATTTGACGCAGTATACATTAAATCTTTGCAGTCAGTATGGTGTGGACAGTTCAGTAATATTCTCTGTTATGTATCATGAGAGCCACTTTAACGCAGGTGCTACAAGCGGAAGCGGTGCACAGGGACTGATGCAGATCATTCCAAGATACAGTGCATCTCGTATGGCGAAGCTTGGTGTTACTAATCTGTATGATCCAGCATCCAACATCTTAGTTGGAATTGATTTGCTAGCAGAGTATTATCATACATATGGCAGTTGGAATCAGGCACTGACAGCATACCGTACAGGAAACGCAGGAAATGATTCTGCTTATGCAGCAACGATCCTTGGAAGTGTAGGAATGTTCCAGACTGTTTACTACGAATAATTATGAATAATAAAAAAGAGGTCATGTCGTTTTGGACATGACCTCTTTGCAGTTTGTGATGATGTAAATCAAATCACTTGGTAATCAATGTACCGGTCTTTCCTGCAAGTGCTTCCTTTACCTTATCGAGGGATGTGATGATTGCCTTGCGGTTTTCACCTGCAGCTACAAAGCTTACAGCTGAAGCAAGCTTAGGCAGCTTTGTTTCCTTTGCCATAGTCTGGCTGTCGATAAGCTCCATTGCCTCTGCAACAGATAAATGATCTGGAGAGAACTCCTGCGGTGTATCTGCATGAATGACAAAGCGCTCAGTAGCAGATAAGAATAAAAGAACATCTGCGTCTAATTCGTGTGCCATCTTAGCAGCTGTGGCATCCTTCTCAATAACAGCACTGGCACCCTTTAAAACAGGACCTTGCTCTAATACAGCAATACCGCCGCCGCCGGCTGCGATTACGACCTGTCCAGCATCAGCAAGTGCACGAATAGCATCAATCTCATAGATCTCAATCGGGGCAGGAGATGCAACGATACGGCGGAAGCCGCCTTCCTCTTCACGAACAAAATTACCCTTGTCACGTTCTGCCTGTGCCTGCTCAGCTGTCATGATACGGCCGATAGATTTCAGCGGATGACTAAATGCATGATCAAATGGGTCAACCTTAACCTGTGTAATAATGGTGGATACTGTGTTAAAGATACCTCTGCGAAGCAGCTCAGTACGGATCTCATTCTGAAGGTCGTATCCAATGTAGCCCTGGCTCATAGCACTGCAGACTGCCATAGGTGCAACTGTAAAATCCTGATGTGCATTGCCAAATTCGGTCATAGCCATGTGAATCATACCAACCTGAGGACCATTGCTGTGTGTGATAACAATCTGATATTTTAATTCTGCAAGGTCAGCAATAGCTTTTGCTGCCTCCTTAACAGCAGTCTTTTGCTCTGGAAGCGTCTTTCCAAATGCATTGCGGCCAAGCGCAACGACGATTCTTTTTTTCGGCATAATGAAAACCTCCCTGTTATTTAGCCACGTGAATTGTAACTATTATTTTCCCTATCATCATACCATTGCAGAGAAAACAAATCAACGAAAAATCCAAAATACACGTAAAAAGTTTTTAAGTTGATACAGTTCTTGTATTTGCGAAAAAATTATGATATGCTACATGAGTATTAGAGGGCTTTTTTATATTTGGAGGCAATTAACAATGGAAACTATGGAAACAAAAGTAAATACAACAAATGAGACAGAATCTGCAGTACATCAAACAGGTATGATGGATATAAATGATTTTGATTATGATCTGCCAGAGGAGCTGATTGCACAGGATCCGATTGAGGACCGCAGCAGTTCAAGATTGCTTTTACTGGATAAAAAGACAGGCAAGACTCAGGATAAGATTTTTAGAGATATTATCGATGAATTAAATCCAGGTGACTGTCTTGTTATAAATAATACAAAGGTTATTCCAGCGCGTCTGATGGGTGTTAAGGAAGATACTGGTGCTCACATTGAGGTGCTTTTGCTAAAGAGAGAGCAGGATGATGTCTGGGAGGTACTTGTAAAGCCAGGAAAGAAGGCAAAGCCGGGAACAATCATTACATTTGGTGATGGACGTTTAAAGGCAGAGGTGCTTGAAGTTGTAGAGGATGGAAACAGAAAGATTCGTTTTTCTTATCAGGGAATTTTTGAAGAGATTCTTGATGAGCTTGGACAGATGCCGCTGCCGCCTTACATCACACACCAGCTTAAGGATAAGAATCGTTATCAGACTGTTTATGCAAAGTATGAAGGCTCAGCAGCAGCACCGACAGCAGGACTTCATTTCACAAAGGATCTGTTGAAGAAGATTGAGGAAAAGGGTGTTGTTATCGCAAGCGTAACTCTTCATGTTGGTCTTGGCACATTCAGACCTGTAAAGGTTGAAAATGTTCTTGAGCATCATATGCACTCAGAGTTTTATCGTATCGAGCCAGAGGAAGCAGAGAAAATCAATGCAGCAAAGAAGGCTGGAAAACGTGTCATTGCAGTAGGAACGACAAGCTGCCGCACGTTAGAGTCAGCATCTACAGAGGATGGTATTTTGAAGGCGCAGAGTGGATGGACGGATATTTTCATTTATCCGGGTTATCATTTTAAAATGGTAGATGCCTTAATTACAAACTTTCATCTACCAAAATCTACACTTGTAATGCTTGTTTCTGCACTTGCTGGAAGAGAGCACATTTTAGCAGCCTACAAGGAAGCTGTTGAAAAGAAATATCGTTTCTTCTCATTTGGCGATGCGATGTTTATTCACTAAGAAAGGATATTTATATATGGAAGAAACAGTTCGTTTAAACAAATTTTTGAGTGAAAAAGGAATTTGCTCCCGCCGTGAGGCAGACCGTCTTGTTGATGAGGGAAAGGTCATGGTCAATGGCGTGTGTGCTGTTATGGGACAGAAGGTAAGCAGTGCAGATGAGATCGTTGTGGACGGAAAAAAGGTCAGCACAAAGCAGGTTAAGCCAGTATTGATCGCAGTCAATAAGCCGGCAGGAATCGTGTGTACGACAGCTCGTTTTGAGGGTGAGAAAAATATTGTGGATATGGTAAAATATCCTACTAGAATTTATCCGATTGGCCGTCTCGATAAGGAATCTGAGGGTCTGATTTTAATGACTAATCTTGGAGATCTGGCAAATGAAATTTCAAAGGCAAGCAATTCTCATGAAAAGGAATATGTTGTCACAGTTAATAATCAGGTAACAGAGAGCTTCTTAGATAAAATGAGAAGAGGTATGCATCTTGAGGAGCTTAATGCAGATACTATGCCATGCGTCTGCACAAAGACAGGAAACAGAGAATTTCATATTATTTTAAAGCAGGGATTAAACCGTCAGATTCGTCGTATGTGCGCAGCATGTGGCTATCGTGTAGAGACATTAAAGCGCATTCGCATCATGAACATTCATCTTGGAAATATTCCGCAGGGAAACTTCCGCAATGTGACTGACGCAGAGTTTGATAAATTGATCAAGGATTTGTAAATGCCAGGGTCGAAAAGTCACAAGCTGATCATGCTTACATGAATAGGCTTGTGACCTTGAGACCCGTTAAAACATGAGGATGCAGTGATTTTCGAAGAAAATCAGCGAATCCGAATGTTTTTAGAATTTCGAGAGTTACGAAGTAACGGAGAAATTCGTAGGCATTTAATTACAATAGTGATAGGAAAAGGCAGGTTTATTATGTCCGATTTGGAGCGTATGAAGGAGCTGGTAGAGCAGCTTGATGCGGCGGCGAGAGCATATTATCAGGAAAGCAAAGAGCTGATGAGCAATAAGGAATATGATGAGCTTTATGATGAGCTTGCCGCACTTGAAAAAAAGACTGGAACAGTGCTTGCAAAAAGCCCAACTGCACATGCCGGATATGAGGTATTAAGTGCACTTCCAAAAGAAAATCATCCATCACCAATGCTGTCTCTTGATAAGACGAAGGAAGTGTCGCAGCTTCAGGAATTTTTAAAAGATCAGACAGGCATACTTTCCTGGAAGCTTGATGGTCTTACTATTGTATTAACATATGAGAATGGTACATTGACAAAGGCTGTGACACGTGGAAATGGAATCACAGGAGAGGTTGTCACACAAAATGCCAGACAGTTTGAAAATCTTCCAGCTAAGATTCCATTTAAGGGGCGTCTGGTGCTGCGTGGTGAGGCAGTTATTTCCTATAAGGATTTTGAGCGAATCAACGAGGAAAATCCTGATGCGGATGCAAAGTATAAAAATCCGAGAAACTTGTGTGCAGGTTCTGTGCGCCAGTTAAATAGTCAGGTAACAGCAGGCCGTCATGTTCAGTTTATCGCATTTGCGCTCGTCTCGGCAGAGGATATGACCTTTAATAATTCAAGACGCTGCCAGTTTGAATGGCTTGCTGCGCAGGGGTTTGATGTTGTGACATACCGCATGGTAACTTCGACAGATCTTCCTGATTCTGTGAAGTGGTTCGCAAATCATATTGAATCGAATGAACTGCCATCAGATGGACTAGTTCTTTTGATGGATGATATCGCCTATGGTGAAAGTCTTGGAAACACAGCTAAATTTCCACGAAATGCCATGGCATTTAAGTGGAAGGACGAGACGGCAGAGACTACCCTTAGAGAGATTCACTGGAGTCCATCACGCACGGGACTTATAAATCCTGTTGCCGTGTTTGACCCTGTTGAGTTAGAGGGAACAACAATAACGCGTGCGAGCGTCCATAATGTTTCAATTGTGGAAAGCTTAAAACTTGGAATTGGTGATACAATCACTGTTTACAAGGCAAATATGATCATTCCTCAGATTGCAGAGAATCTGACACAAAGCAGTAACTTAACAATTCCGTCTGTCTGTCCAGTCTGCGGCGGACCAACAAAGCTTGTTACTAATGACGAGGTAACATGTCTGTACTGTGAAAATCCTGCATGTACGGCAAAGCAGACAAAAGCCTTTGAACTTTTTGTGAGCAGAAATGCCATGAATATGGAAGGTTTGTCAGAAGCAACCATTGAAAAGTTTATCGACTCTGGCTTTATTCACAGCTTTGCTGATATTTTCCATTTAAAGGAACATGCAGATGAAATTTGCAAGATGGATGGCTTTGGTGAAAAGTCATGTTCCAATTTGATTGCCTCAATTGATAAGGCAAGAAAGGTTAAGCTTCCAGCATTAATCTATGCACTTGGTATTCCAGGAATTGGTGTGGCAAATGCAAAGGTGCTTGCGCGTGCTTTCCACCAAGATCTTGATAAGCTTAGGGCAGCCACAGCAGAAGAACTCACTGCGGTTGATGGTATTGGCGATGTTATGGCACAGGCTGTCTACGATTATTTTAACGATTCAGAAAAAATGGGACAGTTAGATTCGCTCCTTAAGGAACTGGAACTTGTTTTGGAAGAAAATAATGAAAAACAGTATCTTGAAAACCTTACATTTGTAATTACCGGATCTGTCCATCATTTTGCAAACAGAAATGAGCTGAAAAACTATATCGAAAAGCATGGCGGCAAGGCGGCAGGGAGTGTATCAGCTAAGACAAGTTATCTTATTAATAACGACAAAGAATCAACTTCTTCCAAAAACAAAAAGGCAAAGGAGCTTGGTGTTTCTATCCTTTCAGAAGAGGATTTTCTTGATCTGTGCAAAAAAATGGAAGCTGGCGAGTAACGTAAAAAATGTATTCAATAAATATGAAAAGAGAATAACTTATGCCAATACGTGTAGATAATGACCTGCCTGCAAGGGAGGTACTCGAGTCTGAAAATATTTTTATGATGGGAGAGGAGCGTGCAGATACGCAGCAGATCCGTCCACTCGAGATAGTAATATTGAATTTGATGCCGCTAAAGCAGGATTATGAGATCCAACTTCTTAGGGCACTGTCAAATACGCCGCTGCAGGTCAATGTTACCTGTATGAATGTGAGCAGTCATGTGTCAAAGCACACATCTGCCAGCCATATCAATAAATTTTATACTACTTTTGAAGCCGTACGAAATATGTACTTTGACGGACTGATCATAACTGGTGCCCCAGTCGAGACAATGGAGTTTGAGGAAGTTTCTTACTGGGAGGAATTAGCGAGCATTATGGAATGGTCAAAGACAAACGTTACGAGCACGTTTCATATTTGCTGGGGAGCACTTGCCGGTCTTTATTATCATTATGGTATTAAAAAGACACCGACAGGAAAGAAGCTTTCAGGTGTGTACAGCCATCGTCTTCTTGACCGCTGTGAGCCTATTGTGCGAAGCTTTGATGATGTGTTTTACGCACCGCATTCGCGTTATTTTGGAGTAAAAAGAGAGGATGTGTTAGCAAATGAACATCTTATGCTGCTTGCAGAATCAGATGAGGCAGGCTGCTATCTGATTAAAGACGATCAGGGAAATATTTATCTGCTTGGTCATCCAGAGTATGACCGCATGTCACTCGACGCAGAGTATAAGCGTGATCTGGCAAAAGGCATGGATGCAGAGGTTCCGGTTCATTATTATGAAAATGATGATCCATCCACAACTCCGCTTCTTACATGGAGAGGGCATGCTAACACGCTGTATACGAACTGGTTGAATTTTTATGTTTATCAGGCGACGCCATACAAATGGTAATATGTACAAAACACTTGCGTGATTCTGCAAAATGAATTATAATGAATACGATTTTCGCATGTGTATCGGTGTTTTTTACAGAAAAATAAAAAACTATATGCAGCTACTTGATATTTGACGCAAGATTTGTTATATTTATAACAAGTTCGTTAATGAAATATCAATCTCGCGAAATACGAAAGGAGTTTATAATGGGAAGTAAAATTACTATTATTGGAGCAGGCAGCGTTGGTTCTACAATTGCTCATATTTTATCACTGAAGCCATATGTATCAGAGCTCGTCATGATCGATATCCTTAAGGATAAGGCAGACGGTGAGATTATGGATATGGCACAGGGAACTGGTTTTAGAGATCCGATTTCTATGATTTCTGGTGATTACGAGGATGCAGCAGGTTCTGATATTGTGATTGTTACCTCTGGTGTAGCAAGAAAGCCTGGCCAGACCCGTATTGAGTTAGCAAAGACCAATGTTGCAATCATGAAGAACATTGCACCTCAGGTAGCAAAGCATGCACCGAATGCACTGTGCATCATCGTAGCAAATCCGGTAGATGTACTGACTTATGCATTCTTAAAGTATTCAGGAATGAAGGAGAATCAGGTAATTGGTTCTGGTACACTGCTTGATACAGTACGTCTTACCTATAAGCTTTCTCAGGAGCTTGGAATTGCACAAAGAAGCATCAAGGGCTACGTTTTCGGCGAGCACGGAGATACTTCCTTTATTCCATGGAGCATGGTAACGGTTGAAGGCATCAAGCTTGATGAGTACACAAAGGGTGCAAGAAGACTTGGCATTGATGCAAATGATTTTGATCCAGATGAAGTAATCACCTATGTACGCAAGTCTGGCGGAGAAATCATCAAGAGAAAGGGTGCTACCTTCTATGGCGTAGCAAATTCTGTTGTTGATGTCTGTGAGGCATTGATGGGTGCTCAGGATCTTGTAACTGTTGTATCTTCCATGATGCATGGTGAGTATGGCGTAGATGATGTCTGCACCAGCTGCTTAACTGTAATTGGACCAAACGGTGTAAAGGGCAAGATCGAGGCAACGCTGACAGATGAAGAGGTTGCAAAGTTTAAGGCAAGTGCAGAAGCACTTAAGGCTGTTATTAAGGAAATGGATATTGAGTAATTAAAAAGCAGCAGACAACCTTTGGCGGGGCCTTGTGGGGCGTCGCCAAAGAATTATGTCTGTTTATGTTTTTTTTCTACATTTAGCAGAATTTACAAATTTAAGGAGGACTACTATGGAGTATCGTATTGAAAGAGATTCCATGGGCGAGATGCAGGTTCCGGCAGATCGCTACTGGGCTGCTCAGACTCAGAGAAGTTATCAGAATTTCAAGATTGGTATCGAGAAGATGCCAACTGAAATTGTACATGCATTTGGTATCTTAAAGAAGGGTGCTGCAATTGCAAATTTCAATCTTGGTAAACTGGATGAGGAAAGAAAGAACGTCATCTGCCAGGCAGCAGACGATGTAATTAGCGGCAAGCTGATGGACCATTTCCCACTTGCTGTATGGCAGACCGGAAGCGGTACACAGTCTAATATGAACAGCAATGAGGTTATCGCAAACCGCGGAAATGAGATTGCCGGCAAAAAGCTGCTGCATCCCAACGACGACATCAATATGAGCCAGTCCTCCAACGATACCTTCCCCACGGCCATGCACATCGCCGCCGTGCTGGGCATCGAGGACCAGCTCTTCCCGGCCATGGACAAATTGACCGAGACCTTCCGCCGCCTGGAAAAGGAAAACGACGACGTGGTCAAGAGCGGCCGCACCCATTTGCAGGACGCCACGCCCATCAAGTTCTCCCAGGAGATCAGCGGCTGGCGCAACATGCTGGAAAAGACCCGCAAGATGCTCGAAGCGGCGCT
>ERZ824978.1683-NODE-1683-length-22218-cov-3.112846_pt1 | contig 22218 bp, 26 predicted proteins | sample MGYA00519860_ERZ824978 | MGnify/ENA primary metagenome ERZ824978 (study PRJEB31778, sample SAMEA3449184) | human gut metagenome | biome: human gut; feature: human-associated habitat; material: faeces | place: United Kingdom | collected 2010/2012 ... | reverse complement strand
ATGCTTCGCTCCTCACCGCTCTATTTTATCACATTTCCTCTCGCGATTAAATCGGTAATTACCTAGAAGATACACCGCTGAATCTAATGCTCCTTCTTTATCGAAATGGTACTTTATATTCGCTCCGTGTACGCCTGCAATCTGTCCGTTAACAGAAACAGCTTCGGCAAGGTGTATTTTTGCACAATTTCTCCTATCCTCCTCCTTCATTTCTATTTCTTCCACATCAAATCCCGCATCCTTTTCAATTTGTTGAACTTCATCTTTTGTCATTCCAAACATTACGCCACTATGAAGTGTAAACTGTTCCGCTAATGCAGAGGCAGTAGTTGCAGCTAAAATCATTACAAGAAACAAGCAACCCAATCTCTTCATCTTTTTATCCTCCATTCAAATCTCTACTCTATCACTATTCTTGTTCAGCCAAAGCCGACTACTTCCAAGCAAATTCCCATCCTGCGTCCGTAAGCTGATAGCGATTATCCGACATGAAATCATTGACATCCTTATCAATGCGAATCAAGTATCCAAGCGAAACCATTTTCTCCAAATCTTCCATGCTGCATTTCGCTTTTCGGAGGAACCATCCTTCCTCACACGCTTCCCCTCTTTTTAGCCGCATCAATACACCCTTCATCGCTTCCGTTGCTACTTGTCTCATTCCTTTCTTCTCGTCATTACGCACTTGCATCTATTTTATATCCCATCACAATTCCGAAGCGTTGTATGTTTTCACGACTCCCCTGCAAGCACTTTGGAAATCGCTAAAATATCCTCAAGATTGTTCTCGTAGCATCCGCCATCCATCGCAGTTTCAAGTGCACCCTGAATCACTATATCTGAAGATTTCTCCATATACGCATATCCCGCCTCTCCAAGAACAGGCGTATAGAAAACCATCAAATCGTTTTGCTCTGCATGAAAGTACACAATCAGCTTCACGGAATCTTTCGCCACGAATGTAGTATTCGCCAGTGACGGGCCGAGGATGAATGTCTCTTCATCCAAAACTTGAATCAAATCCGCGCCCAACATCATCGTAAGCAACGCCCTGTTAAGGCTACTTGAAAACCATTCCTGCGCTGAATAATCAAACGTGTTTGTAAACGTTGGCTCAAAAGAGATTACTTCATCATCCTCTTCACTGGCGGTCGTCTCCTCGCAAAGCCCCGCCATACAGCCCACCGTCAACATCGCCAGCACCAGACACAGACTCAAGACTTCCCTGAAAAAACTTCTCACTGATTTCCCCTCCTCGTCATTACGTACCTGCGTTCATCCATACTCTATCACAATTCCGAAAATAACGCAAGTGCGTATACGCTTTTGCGGAAATTTTTCTATCATTTTCATGGAGGCGATGTAAAAATGACGGTAAAGGAAGCGGTTGTGGCGCGGTTTCTGGAGATTTTGAATCAGCGGAAGATGCGGCCGAACGAGTTGGCGACGCGCTCGGGCGTTACGCCGTCCACGGTGTACAGCATGCTGGACGCGCGGCGCAAGGAATTGTCTATCAACCTCATCAAGAAGCTCTGCGACGGGCTGGACATGTCCCTCGGGACGTTCTTCTCCGCGCCGGTGTTTGACGAATTGGAGCAGGAAATCCGCTAATCCTGCGAAAAGTTGCTCTGTCGGGCTCGCTTGGGCAAAAAGGCGATGAATTGCGCTCCAATGTCGCTCTTTCTCGCTGCGCGCCCGGCGCGCTTCTACAATACTATAAGATTAGATTTGTCTGTATTTGTTTTCTGAAAATGTAGCGGTCACACCCCTGCTCCGACGCAGATGACCGCGGAAACTTCTATAAAAAAGCAGGATGGTTCTCCTGCTTCCTGCAAATGCCTCGGCACATCGCCGCGAATTGGTTCTTCGTTCTTATGTTTATTCCATGTAAAATTACAGTGTTTGAGCTCCAGTTGGTAAGGATGAGGTCACCAGTTCGAATCTGGTCATCAGCTCCACAAGAACCTGCAGAAATGTGGGTTCTTTTTTTGTTTCGAAGACGGCAATCAAACAGTTGTCAACCGATCTTTTTGCAAAACGTCGACTTGCATCTTTTCAATAAATGGCGTATAATTGTGAAAGTAATATTTTGCATATGTGGGAGGATTGTTTACCATGAATCCGTTTTTTCGGGAATATCTTGACGCTGAAATCGATCGCCACGGCACGAACTGCATCAAATGGGATTACCTCGAGCGCACGTTCGGTCGCGCGGATCTGACTGCCGCATGGGTGGCAGACATGGATTTCCGCACAGCGCCGACGATTCAAAAGGCGCTTGTGGAGCGTGCACAGAACGCGATTTACGGCTACACCGACGCCGTCTGCCTCGACAAGCAGGCGGAATGCGGCTGGATTCAACGGCGTTACGGCGTAAAAATCGATCCGGAATGGATTTTGTTCAGCGCCGGCGTAATCGACAGTCTGTTTTTCTGCGTGCGCGCGCTGACCGAGCCGACCGACGCGATTCTGATTCAGCCGCCGGTTTACGGCCCGTTTTATCGCGCAGTCAACAATTTTGGTCGTAAGCTTGCGCTGAACCGTCTGATCGAAACCGAGGACGGCTGGAAAATGGATTTCGACGACATGGAAAAGCAGTTCGCTTCGGGCGTAAAGATGATGATTCTGTGTTCACCGCACAATCCGGTGGGCCGCGTCTGGTCGCGCGACGAGCTTTCGCGCGTAATCGCGCTGGCAAACCGCTACGGCGTGATCGTAATCGCGGACGAAATCCACGCGGATTTCAATATGGGCGTGCGCCCGCATACGCGCATTCTGGACGTGAAGGGCGCGGACAGATGCGTCATGCTGACCAGCGCGACCAAATCGTTCAACCTTGCGGGACTGCGCCAGTCTTCCTGCATCATCCGCAACGCGGAAATGCGCGAAAAGGTATTCCATGAAATGCAGCTTGCACACGCGACGGATCCCAATCTGTTCGGCTCAATCGCGCAGCGCGCCGCCTATGAAACCGGCGACGAATGGATGGACGCGGTGGTTGAATACATTCGCGAAAACCGCGATTATGTGTGCGCCTATCTGAAGGAAAACCTGCCGGAAATCAAAACGCATCCGCAGGAAGGCACTTACCTTCTCTGGCTGGACATGACGGCGCTGGGCATGGATCATGAGAGTCTTAAAAAGATGCTCGTCGACGACGCGCACGTCGCGCTCTCGAATGGCACGGACTTTGGCGCAGAGGGCGATCGCCATTTCCGCCTGAACCTCGCCTCTCCGCGGCGCAATATGGAGCGCGTGATGGAGAATCTGAACAAAGCGATACGGAGTCGATAAGCATTGAACATCAATTTCAGGAACCTATTCAAAAAACCCGATCGGATGATCGCACTGGACGTTGAGCTCGACGGAATGCACCCCAGCCGGATCATTCAGCTTTCCTATCTGATCATCGACGGGCGGCGCGTTCGCGGCAAGAATATGTATTTTAAGGCGAGGGCGATCAACCGCTATGCGCGCAAGGTGCACGGATTGGGCGTATACCAGCTGAAAAAGCTCTCCGGCGGCGATATTTTTGCCTGCCGCGCCGATGAAATCTACAACGATTTCAAGGATTGCAAGCTCGTAATCGGTCATGACGTCGCGGGCGATATGCGCTATCTGCGCGCGGAATTCAAGCGCGTGGGCGTAACGCTTCCGGAGATTCCAATCTTCTGCACGCTGAAGCACTATACCGAAGAGGCGAATATTCCGATGAAGCAAAATCCGAATCAGCTCAAGCCTCCGAAGCTCACGGAGCTGACCGAGCATTTCGGTCTTTCGCAGGATCTGATCGCCGAAAAATGCACGCGCTGGTTCGGCGGCGGAGATCATCCGCACGACGCGCGCTACGACGCCGCCGCCGCTTACCTGTGTATGCTGGTCGGCGAAGGCAAGGCGTAATGTTTTCCTGCCGGAGCGCATAAGCTTTGGCAGGAAAATTTTTTGCTTGACAGTTTTTATCGAAACGGCTATAATAGAAATAGTATATTTCAGAAAGGACGGGAAATCGACAGCATGGATAACGACCGATGCGACGATCCTGGGAATTATGATCGTCTGATCCGTCATTTAATCTGTTAGAGCATATCTGCGCCGCTTGAAAGATGCGGGGCAGGTGTGTTTTTGTTGTATTTCAAGCAATCAATAACAGATTAAAGGAGTTTTGAAAGTGTCTACTGTTTCTTATATAGTGATCATGCTCGTGTGCCTGATCATGTCGGCGTATTTCTCCGCGACGGAAACTGCGTTTCTGTCAATGAACAAGACGAAGATGAAAACGCTCGCCGAAAAGGGCGATCGCGGCGCGGCGCTCGCGTGCAAACTCGAAGAGCGCTACGACAAGCTGATTTCAACGATTCTGATCGGCAATAACATCGTCAATATCGCGCTCGCGTCCATTGGCACGGTCATGTTCACACGCGAACTGGGCGATATCGGCGCAACGGTATCCACGGTCGTCGTCACGATCGTCGTTCTGATCTTCGGCGAAATCTCGCCGAAAAGCATCGCGAAGGACTGCGCGGAAAGCTTCGCGTGCTTCTCCGCACCGATCATTCAGGCAATGATCTGGTTCTTTACCCCGCTGTGCGTGGTATTCTCCATGTGGAAAAAGCTGTTGAGCAAGCTGTTCCACCTCCAGCCGAGCAACAAGATGTCCCAGGAAGAGCTCCTGATGATGGTCGACGAGGTTCAGCAGGACGGCAGCATCGATGAAAACGAGGGCGGACTTCTGAAAAACGCGATTGAATTCTCCGAGCAGGAAGCGCGCGACATTCTGATTCACCGCGTGGATCTCGCGGCGCTGCCCGTCGACGCGGACAAAAAACGCATCGCGGAGATGTTCAACGAGACGAAGTATTCGCGCCTGCTGATCTATCAGGACACGATCGACAACATTCTCGGCACGCTCCATCAAAAGGATTTTTACGTTGGCGCCGGCATTACCGACAAGCCGATTCGCGAGATTCTCTCCCCCACGATCTTCGTGCTTGAAAACGAGCCGATCAGCCTGATTCTGAAAAAGCTCCAGCGCGCAAAGACGCATGTCGCCGTCGTAATCGACGAATATGGCGGCACCTGCGGCATCGTAACGATGGAGGACATTCTTGAGGAACTCGTCGGCGAAATCTGGGATGAACACGACGAAGAGGAGGTTCTGCTCCGCCGCATCGCGCCGAACGCCTATATCGTGGATGCAGCGATGAATTTTGCGGACTTTGCCGAGCAGCTCGGGCTGAAAACAGATTCGGAGATGGTCTCCGTCAGCGGCTGGGTCATGGAGTATTTCGGCCGCGTCCCGCAGGTTGGCGACGCATTCGATTGCGAAAATCTTCATGTGCAGGTCACCAAGGTCGACAACCACCGCGTCGACGAAATCAAGGTCACTCTGATTCAACCCGAAAAGGCAGAGGAAGCCGTGAGCTGACGAATCGCGCAAAGGCTTTACAGGTCGGTGCAAAAGCGCCGGCCTTTTTTTTGCGCATCCGCTTGCTTTTCACGGCGTTCGCGGGTATAATCAAGAAAATGAATTCGGAGGGATCTGAATGCGATTTATCGATTCCATTCGCGCTTATGTGCCCGCGTGCGAGCAGGAGACGCAGGATGCGCGAATGATGCTGCGCTACGCCGAGCTCTTCCCTGACCTGCTTGAACGCACCAATGAAACAGCGCATTTCACCGCGTCCTCGTGGATTGTAACGTCCGATCGTTCGCGCGTGCTGATGGTCTATCACAACATTTACAACAGCTGGTCGTGGACGGGCGGTCACGCGGACGGACAGGATGATCCTCTCGCCGTCGCGCTCAAGGAATCGCGCGAGGAAACAGGCATTCAGCACATTCGATCTGCCGGCGAGGATTTGTTCTCCCTTGAAATTCTCACCGTGAAAGCGCACGTCAAGCGCGGCAAATACGTCGTTCCGCACCTGCATCTGAACCTTACGTACCTTCTCGAGGCGGACGACACGGATTCGATTCACATCAAGCCCGATGAAAACAGCGGCGTAAAATGGTTTTCGCCTGAAGACGCGTTCAGCGCGTGCTCCGAGTCCGAAATGCTGCCGATTTACCGAAAGCTGATCGAACGAAGCGCGAAGCGCTGAATCCAAAGATTTCGGAAAAGAGGAACACCGATGGCAAGGACGGAAAAAATCGAGCTGACCAACATGTGCATGGTATACGACGGAAGCCGGGTTCTCGCGCTGGAGAAAACGGGCAGCGGCTATCACGGAATCACCTTTCCCGGCGGTCACGTGGAAAAGGGCGAATCCTTTACGGACGCGGTCATCCGCGAAGTGCGCGAGGAAACGGGCTTGAAAATCTCCGCGCCCGTGCTGTGCGGGATCAAGGACTGGTGCAATGCCGACGGTTCCAGATACATGGTTCTGCTCTATAAAACCGATCGTTTTGAAGGAGAACTGCACGCGTCGGACGAAGGAAATGTATTCTGGCTCGAGCTGGACGACATGAAGAAGGCAAATCTGGCGGATGGAATGGCAGAAACGCTGGATGTTTTTCTGAACGAGCGTCTCAGCGAATACTATTTTCATCAGGAAAACGGCGAATGGATAGAAGCGCTGAAATAGAAAATTGTCCTCCGCATGGTTTCAATCATGTGGAGGACAATTCTTTATGCGGACGGCTGATCCGCGCTTTCCGGCGCGGGCAGCGGTTCAGGGTCGGCATAGATCAGTTCCGGCGGGATTTTGCCGAGAACGACGTCCTCGGTAATGATGCACTTGCGGACGTTTTCCATCGACGGCAGTTCGTACATCGTATCCATCATCACGCCTTCGATAATTGCGCGCAGACCGCGCGCGCCGCTCTTTCTCGCCAGCGCCTGACGCGCGATTGCGCGCAGCGCACCTTCCGTAAACTCGAGCTCGACATTATCGAATCCGAGCAGCTTTGTGTACTGGCGCACGAGCGCGTTTTTCGGCTCAGTCAGAATGCGCATCAGCGCTTCCTCGTCCAGCGACGAGAGCGTGACCATGACCGGAAGACGGCCAACAAATTCCGGAATCAGACCGAACTTCAAAAGATCCTCGGGGCGCACCTGCGACATGATTTCCTTGTCGGTACGTTCCGTTTTGGAGCGAATCTCCGCGCCGAAGCCCATCGTCTTCTTGCCGATGCGGTTTTCGACGATCTGCTCGATGCCGTCGAATGCGCCGCCGCAGATGAAAAGGATGTTCGTCGTATCGATTTGAATGAATTCCTGATGCGGGTGCTTTCTTCCGCCCTGCGGCGGAACGGACGCAACCGTGCCCTCCAGAATCTTCAGAAGCGCCTGCTGAACGCCCTCGCCGCTCACATCGCGCGTGATGGACGGGTTTTCGCTCTTGCGGGCAATCTTATCGATCTCGTCGATATAGATGATGCCGCGCTGCGCGAGCTCGATATCGTAATCGGCGTTCTGAATCAGGCGCAGCAGGATGTTTTCCACATCCTCGCCGACATAGCCCGCTTCGGTCAAACTCGTCGCATCGCCGATTGCAAACGGAACGTTCAGGATTTTCGCCAGTGTCTGCGCAAGATAGGTCTTGCCGCAGCCGGTGGGTCCGAGCATCACGATGTTGGACTTCTGAAGCTCAACATCGCTCTTTTTGCTATTGCCAATGCAGCGAATGCGCTTATAGTGGTTGTACACCGCAACGGAAAGCGCCTTCTTCGCCTCTTCCTGACCGACGACATACTGATCGAGCACCTCTTTGATTTCCTTGGGGCGCTTGATTTCGATCTCGCCGTGCGTGCCGACGCTCTCGACCACATCGTCGGAGACGATTTCCTGGCAGAGCAGCACGCATTCGTTGCAGATATACGCGCCGGGGCCGGCGACAATGCGCCGAACCTGATCCTGCGTCTTTCCGCAGAATGAGCAGCGGATCTTGTTGTTGTTTTCGTCTCTGTTATTTGCCATTGATTATCTCCTCGGTGCGATAATTTCGTCGATGATGCCGTAGTCCAGCGCCTGCTCGGCGGTCAGGAAATGGTCGCGTTCAACGTCCTTTTCCACCGTCTTCAGGGGCTTTCCGGTATTCTGCGAAAGCAGCTCGTTCATCATCTTTTTCACGCGCAGAATCTGCTCGGCGTGGATCTGAATATCCGTCGCCTGACCGCGCGCGCCGCCAAGCGGCTGGTGAATCATAACCTCCGCGTGCGGAAGCGCCTTGCGCTTTCCCTTCGCGCCCGCCGCCAGCAAAAACGCCGCCATCGACGCCGCCATGCCAACGCACACGGTCGCGACCTCGCACTTCAGATACCGCATCGTGTCGTAAATCGCCATGCCCGCGGTGATCGATCCGCCGGGGCTGTTGATATAGAGCATGATGTCCTTGTCGGGGTCCTCCATCTCCAGAAACAGCATCTGCGCAACGACGAGGTTCGCGGTGCTGTCGTCGATTTCGTCGCCCAGAAAGATGATGCGATCCTTCAAAAGGCGCGAGAAAATATCGTAAGACCGCTCGCCGCGGTTGGTCTGTTCAATTACATAGGGCACCAGATTCATGGGCACACCTCCTGATAAAAAGCACATTGTCCTGATAAGTATACGTATTGTCCGCGGTTTTATTCCGCGTTCCCTGTTGCAAAATCCCGCAGCCGCAGTGAAGCGCAGCCGCGGGAAATGCTCTGTGGTTTCTTATTTCGCGTTGTCCTTCAGGAACTTCACGGTCTTCTGAAGGGAAGCGATCTCCGCGAAATATTTCATATCATCCTCGGAGAGCATCTTCTTGAACTCTTCCAGGCTCTTCTGATTCTGATCCGCATACTTCGCGATCTCGGCGTCGATTTCTTCCTCGGTCGCCTCGATATTTTCAACCTTGCGGACTTCCTCGATCACCAGCTGCGTGCGAACGCGCTCTTCCGCGGGCTTCTTGTACATCTCGCGAACCTGCTCGCGGGTCTGACCGGTATACTTGAAGTAATCGTCGAGCTTCATGCCCTGATACATCATGCGCATTTCCATATCGCGCAGCATATTGTCGATCTGATCCTCGATCATTGCCTGCGGGATATCGATCTCGGCATTCTCGTCGACCTTCTCGATCACGGCGTTCTCAAACGCGGCGTCCGCCTTGTCCTCCGCCTGCTTTTCGAGCTTCGCGCGCACTTCCGCCTTGTATTCCTCGACGTTGTTCGCGGTTTCGGACACTTCGGTTACGAAATCATCGTCCAGCGCGGGCACTTCCTTTTCGCAGATGGAATTGACCTTTACCTTGAACACGACGGGCTTGCCGGCGAGCTCGGGCGCATGGTATTCCTCCGGGAACGTGACCTTGACTTCGACTTCGTCGCCGACGTTCGCGCCAACGAGCTGCTCCTCAAAGCCGGGAATGAAGCTGCCGGAGCCCAGAACCAGATCGTGACCCTTCGCGGTGCCGCCGTCGAACTGCTTGTCGCCGTCGAAGCCGGCGTAATCGATGTTCACCTGATCGTCGAGCTTCGCGGGACGATCGGAGATCTCAATGTAGCGGGACGCGCGTTCGCGGGCGCGCTCGATTTCGGCGTTCACGTCGTCATCGGTCACTTCCGCAACTTCCTTTTTAATGCCGAGGTTCTTGTACTCGCCGAGCTTCACGTCCGGGCGAACAAACACTTCGACGGTGAACTTGATCGGTTCGCCGCGCTTGATGTCGGACTCGGTCAGTTCCGGGCGATCCACAACCGTCAGATTGTGCTCCTTGATCGCCTCCTGATAGACTTCGGGGAACAGAATATCAAACGCTTCCTCATAGAATCCGCCCGAGCCGTAGAAGTTCTCGATAACCTTCATCGGCGCCTTGCCCTTGCGGAAACCGGGGATCGAGAAGCGCTTTGCGTTCTTGTGGTACGCCTTTACCAGCGCGTCTTCAAACTTCTCCGGCGCGACTTCAAAGCCGAGCTTTACCTTATTGGAAGAGAGTTTCTCAAAAGTAGTAGCCATTGCTCTTTCATCCTCCTGAATGTTTCATGCATACTGATCCAACGATACACCATAGCAGTTTAGCACATGTAGGGCGAAATTGCAACCGCTAAACGTAAATTCGCGCGCTGCATATGTTAATAATTTGTTGTTCCGTTGACAGAAGGAACGCATTGTGCTATAATTCATCTTGGCTTGAAAAGCTCTGTGCCATAGACAGCGAGTGCGCGCAAGCGTATAAGATTCCGTTGGATCGCTCGCCGAGGCGCAATGGTAGGATTGAACACCGCCCTTGCGTCTGCGCAAGGGTTTTTTTAATTGCCGTCAAACTGGACGGGAATGTGAGGTGTTTGAATATGTCCAAAAATATTGAAAGCAAGAAGACGATCGTCGCAGGTCTGCAGGATAAGTTCAGTCGTGCGAAGACGGTCGTGCTCGTTGACTATCGCGGTCTGACGGTCGCGGAAGACACCGAGCTGCGCAATCAGCTGCGCAAGGCGGGCGTTGAGTACGCGGTCATCAAGAACACGATGATCAACCTCGCGATCGAAGGTCGCGGCATCGACGAGATGAAGGCTCACCTCGAAGGTCCCACGGCAGTCGCGTTCGCTTACGACGACATGATCGCCCCCGCGAAGATCCTGAGCGAGTTCGCCAAGAAGTCGAAGAAGCTCACGATCAAGTGCGGCGCGTGCGACGGCGCTTACCTCGACGAGGCGGGCGTGCAGGCTCTGGCGAATCTGCCGAGCAAGGAAGTCCTCATTGCAAAGATCATGGGCAGCATGATGAGCAGCGTGTCCAAGTTCGTATACTGCATCGAGGCACTCCGCAAGAAGCAGGCTGGCGAGGAATAATCGCTGCCTGAACGCGACCGTCATCGCGGCGCGAATCACATTTTAAGATTAATCCATGAGGAGGATATCATCATGAGCAATGCAGAAATCATCTCCGCGATCGAGAGCATGACGATTCTCGAGCTGGCTGACCTGGTTAAGGAAATGGAAGAGAAGTTCGGTGTGTCCGCGGCTGCGCCCGTGGTCGCCGGCGGCGCCGTTGCTGCGGCTGCTGAGGAAGTCGAAGAAAAGACCGAGTTCGACGTCGTGCTGAAGGAAGCCGGCGCGCAGAAGCTGAAGGTCATCAAGGTTGTCCGCGAAGTCAAGCCCGGTCTGGGCCTGAAGGAAGCCAAGGATCTGGTCGACAACTGCCCCTCCACCCTGGGCGAGGCGCTGCCGAAGGAAGCCGCCGAAGAGCTCAAGAAGAAGCTCGAAGAGGTTGGCGCGGTCATCGAGATCAAGTAATCTCCTTTACAAGGCGGGCCATATACCGTTCGGGTATGTGGCCCGTTTTCAGAGACTTGCCGGAACATCTGTGCGCCGGAGGCGGAATGTAAAATTCCGTTTTGATTGCCTGTCCGTCTTGCAATCGGCGCAAAACTATTCTATAATATAGTAGTCTGCCCTGATTGTCGGGGCTACTGTTGTTGAAGGCGTTTGTCTCGCAATGCATTGAAATAAACAATACGGGAGGTGTCAAGCATGGCATCGGATAAGCGAATCAAGGTGTGTCTCGCGTGCTCTGAGTGCAAGCAGCGCAACTATAATACCATGAAGAATAAGAAGAACGATCCCGATCGTCTCGAAATGAACAAGTATTGCCGCTTCTGCAAGAAGCACACGAGCCACAAGGAGACGAAGTAAGCGGCGGAGCGTCGTTTATGCTGACCTCTCGACACTAGAAAAGGATGTGTGATTATGGCGAAGACTGAAGTAAACGCGAATGTCAAGCCGAGCTTCTTCAAGCGCGTTGGCAATTGGTTCTCCGGTCTGTTCAAGGGCATCGGTCGCTTCTTCATGAACATGAAGCATGAGATGAAGAAGGTTACTTGGCCCACGAAGAAGGACATGGTCAACTATTCTCTGGTTGTCTTTGCGTTCGTTGTTGTCATGTTGGTAATCATTGGCGTATTCGATTTTGCCGCCAGCTGGCTGGTCGGCTTGATCGTAAAGCTCTAATCTGAGGACGAGCAAGATGGCTGAGAGCGAATCGACAAACATCGAATGGTATGTCGTGCATACCTATTCCGGCTACGAAAACAAGGTCATGAGCAGCCTGCAGAAAACCGTTGAAAACAATGGTCTTCAGGATCGCATCGTGGATATTCGCGTGCCGGTTGAAGACGTTATTGAAATCAAGAACGGCAAGCGCCGCACCGTGCAGCGGAAATTGCTTCCGGGCTATGTCATGGTCAAGATGCTTCTGACCAACGACACCTGGTACGTCGTCCGCAATACTCGCGGCGTAACGGGCTTTGTCGGCGCCGGCAATAAGGCGCTGCCGCTGTCCGAAACCGATTTTGCCTCCGTGTTTGATCCGGCGAAGACCGTTCGTTCGGACATTCATGTTGGCGACAACGTGCGCATTCTGACCGGTCTGTTTGAGAACTTTACCGGGCGCGTAACTTCGATCGACGAAGAAGCGCAGCGCGTGCACGTTGTAGTTCCGATGCTCAAGCGCGAAACGGATGTTGAGCTTGCGCTCGACGAGGTTCTGCTGGACGAAGAGTAATCGGAATGACCTGCTTGTGACCCTTTCTTTGGGTTTCAGGGAGTGGGAGGAGTATTTTTGAGAATGCTCCGCTTCACCACATAATGTAGAGGAGGATACCCTTATGGCAAAGAAAGTTACTGCGCTGATTAAGCTGCAGGTTCCCGCCGCGAAGGCCAATCCGGCGCCGCCGATCGGCCCGGCGCTTGGTCAGCATGGTGTGAACATCCCCGGATTCTGCAAGGAATTCAACGACCGCACGAAAAATCAGGCGGGTCTGATCATCCCGGTAGTCATCACCGTCTATCAGGATCGTTCCTTCACCTTCATCACCAAGACGCCTCCTGCCGCCGTTCTGATCAAGAAGGCTTGCGGACTTGAGCACGCTTCCGGCCGTCCGAACAAGGATAAGGTTGCGAACATCACCCGCGCGCAGGTTAAGGAAATCGCGGAGCTGAAGATGCCCGATCTGAACGCTGCGAGCCTCGAATCCGCCATGAGCATGATCGCCGGCACCGCGCGCTCCATGGGCATTGTCGTCGTCGACTGATCCAACAGAATCGTGGGAGGGACAAAACCCGTTTGACCACAAGGAGGATGTAACCATGAAAAAGGGAAAGAAATATACCGACAGCTTCAAGCTGATCGATCGCTCCAAGCAGTACGACCCGGAAGAGGCCGTTTCTCTGGTAAAGCAGACTGCGAAGGCGAAGTTTGATGAAACCGTCGAGATCTCCGTCCGTCTGGGCGTTGATCCCCGCCATGCGGATCAGCAGGTTCGCGGCGCGGTCGTTCTGCCGAACGGCACGGGCAAGAAGGTCACCGTTCTCGTTATCGCCAAGGGCGACAAGGCTGCCGAGGCAACTGCTGCGGGCGCTGAGTACGTTGGCGCTGAGGATATGATCGCGAAGATCCAGGGTGGTTGGTTTGGTTTCGACGTCGTTGTCGCCACGCCTGACATGATGGGTCTGGTCGGTCGTTTGGGTCGTGTGCTCGGTCCGAAGGGCTTGATGCCGAACCCGAAGTCCGGTACCGTTTCGATGGACGTGACCAAGGCGGTTCACGATATCAAAGCTGGTAAAGTTGAATACCGCGTCGACAAGACCGCGATCATTCACTGCCCGGTCGGTAAGGCTTCCTTCACCGAGACTCAGCTGAATGAGAACCTCCGCACGCTGATGGAGGCAATCATCAAGGCGAAGCCGGCGGCTGCGAAGGGCACGTATATCCGCTCCGCAGTACTGTCTTCCACCATGGGCCCCGGTATCAAACTCAATTCCCTGAAGTTCTAATTGAGTATAGATCAAAGAGCGTCGGTTTTTCGACGCTCTTTTCAGCTTGTCAAAAAAGTTTTGACAAGCTGGTGGACGAGGGAGCAAGCTCCCCCGCCACTACCACCCCCTCAGCAAGTTTTGCTAGGATTTCTTCGAAATCCCCGGGCGCAAAACTTGTAAGGTAGCTTTTTTCACTCTCGGGAAATGGGATTTCCCTTCGTGAAAAAAGCCCCGCGCCCACCGTACACGCCGCTGGGCTCGATTTAAATTCGAGAGGGTTTTGACCCTCTCGAGCTCTCCATGGGTTTTTCGACAGACTCGAAAGAGCGTCGGTTTTCCGACGCTCTTTTTGCGTGAGTTTTCCAAAAGAAAGGACGCAGCTTTCACCGCGTCCTTTCTTTTCAGAGATTTAAGAATTGATCGATCATTTCGCACGCCTGCTCGAACGGCTGCGCCTCCATATCCAGCCAGTGAATCGCCGGATCGCGGCGGAACCAGATGCGCTGGCGCTTCGCGAACTGCTTGATCGCTGTCGCAAGCGCATCGATCATATCCTGCCTGTCCGGAATTTCGCCGATCAGATATTGCGTAATGTAACGGTATTCCAGCCCGAGCTTTTTCAAAAACTCCACTGTCGCACCCTCGTCCATCAATCGTTGAACCTCCTCGATCATTCCATCGCTTAAGCGGTGCTCCAATCGCTCGTCGATACGCGCGCGCAAAACCTCCGGCTTCCACGATACGCCGAGCTTCAGGCAATCGTAGCGCGGCTGATTGGGCACGGATTCCTCATCGCCGTCGTGAATCTTTTCAAGCCGGCGCATCACGCGATTGCGATTCTTCGGATCAATCTCGATTCCCGGGCGCAGCTGAATCAGCATCTGGTACAACTCGGGCGTTTCAAACGTTTCCAGATATGCGCGATATTCAAGATCAGGCTTCAAATCGTTCATCACATAGCCTTCCGTGACCGATTCAACGTACAATCCCGTTCCGCCCACGAGAAACGGCGTCTTCCCGCGCGCGCAAATGGAATCGATCGCCCGATACGCAAGGCGCTGAAAATCGTGCATCGAGAAAAACTCGTTCGGCTCCGCCACATCGATCAAATGATGCGGAACGCCGCGCATTTCCTCCGGCGTAATTTTTCCGCTGCCGAGATCGAGCCCGCGAAACACCTGCCTCGAATCGGCGGAGACGATCTCTCCCCCATATTTCTCCGCAAGGCGAACGCCGAGCCCGCTCTTGCCGGACGCGTTCGTTCCCTCAATCACGATCAGCTTTTCCATCAGTCTCTCCGATCACTGCGGCTGCGCGCGAGAATGCTCAAGAGCCGCACGAAAATATTGATAATATCCAGATACAGCGCGCTCGCCGCGGCGATTGCATTCGTCGTCGTGCGCTGAACGCTGTTCGCACGCACCCAATCGTAACCAATATACATACACATGATGCCGACGACCACCCAGTCCGTGATCGTATACACGGAGCGGAAGAAGATCGATCCGAGTGCTTCAACCACGATCGTCGCAAGCAGCGCAACGCTCAGACCGCCCGCCATTCTCTGGAATATGCTCGGCGCCGCCGTCGCCACAATCATCATCACCAACGTCACGATCGCCGTCGACAGTGCCGCGCGCGTTACAATGCCGGGATCATACATCGCCGTTGCCATCGCGACCAGCACGCCCACCGGCAGTGCAATCAGATTATAGCCGATGAAGCACTTGACCGCGCTGTACGACCGAACCATGCTCGACCCGACCATCACCAGCACGAAATACGCAATCAGAAACACAATCATGCCCCCGCCGGTTCCGTAGAGCATCATTTCGAGGATTCGCGGCTGAAGCGCCCTGACCAGTACGAAATTGATCAGGAATCCCCACGCGAGCGTCAGCCCGATCGTGAGATTGTAACGCGATTCGGTCAGTTCCGCTGCGCTTTCACGGTTGGTCATAAACGAATTGAAATCAAAGCTGAATTTTGCTCTTTCTGACATCTTTCTCCCTCCTTACAGCGTCTGAAGCGCCTCAGTGATCTTTTCAAACGCCATGCTGTGCGACGCTTTGACCAGCACCGCATCGCCCTCTCGAATCATTTCCGGAAGCGCATGAATCAATGCGTCGCGCGTTTCATACCATACGGCATTGCCGCCCTCGGCAATCGCGCCGGAATGCGTATGCTTCGAAAGTTCGCCGGCGGTCAGAACCAGTTCCGCGCCCGCGTGCACCGCGCTTCTGCCCACTTCCTCGTGCAGCGCATTCGTGTTTTCGCCGAGCTCCAGCATATCGCCCAGAATGCACACCTTGCGCCCGGGCAGCATCTTCAGCGATTTGATCGCCGCGTCGACCGACGAAGGATTTGCATTGTAGCAATCGCTCACGATCGTGATTTTCGGCGATCGAATCACGCGTGCCCGCTCACCGACCGTGCGGTATCGCGCAATTCCGCGCGCGATCTGCGCATCCGTCATGCCCAGCGCGCTGCCGACCGCCGCCGCTGCCAGCGCCGCGTACACCATGTGCACGCCGAACGCCGGAATGTACGCGTCAAACGAGCTTCCGCCGTGCGAAATCGTGCAGCGAACGCCATCCGCGCCGAGATTGCAGACATTGGTCGCGACGAAATCATTCTCCGGATTCAAGCCGTAGGTCACTCGGCGCGTCGGCGGATAAAAATTCTTCAAATACGCATCGTCACCGTTCAGCACAGCGAGATCGTCCGGCTGCATCGATTCAAAGATTTCACTCTTCGCGCGCAGCACGCCCGCGCGGTCACCCAGAAATTCAAGATGTGAATCGCCGATCACGCTCATCACCGCGATCGTCGGGCGTACCATATTCGTCAGTACCCGCATTTCGCCAAACGCACTGATGCCCATTTCGATCACCGCCGCTTCGTGCATCTTATCGAGCTTGAGCAGCGTTTTCGGAACGCCGAGCGCGTTATTGAAATTCTTCTCGGTCTTGTGCGTGCGGAACCGCTCGGAAAGCACTGCGGCGATCATTTCCTTCGTCGTGGTTTTGCCGACGCTTCCGGTAATTCCGACGACAGGAATCGCAAATCTTCCGCGATACCAGCCTGCCAGCGCACCCAGCGCATCCAGCGTGGATTCAACCTGCACGCACGGCGTTTCGTTTTCCTTCGGCGCGCGTTCGGACAGGCAGCACGTCGCGCCATGGCGCAGGCAGGAAGCCATGAAATCGTGACCGTCCGCACGTGCGCCCTTGAACGCCACGAACAATGCGCCCGCGCCCACCTCGCGGCTGTCACTGGTCACGAACGCGATTTCGCGATCGAGCGCCTCGGGCTCACCGTAAAAAGTACCGTTCGTCGCCGAAACGAGCTGGCGAATCGTGAAATGCTTCATGCGCGGGTTTCCTCCATTGCCATTTCAATGACCTTTTTGCAAAGCGATTCATAATCGACGCCCACCGCCGCCGCCTCCTGCGGCATCAGGCTGGTCGGGGTCATGCCGGGCAGCGTGTTGATTTCGAGGAAATACACCTCTTCCCCATCCACGATGAAATCCGAACGCGAATACGCGCTCAGCCCCAGCGCACGGTGTACCTTCAGCGCCGCCTCGCCCAGCCGCTTCTCGATTGCCGGATCGATCGGCGTGGGGCAGATTTCAACGGTCGCGCCCGCCTGATATTTGTTCTTGTAATCGTAAAAACCGTGCTTCGGGATGATCTCGATCGACGGAAGCGCCCGATCGCCGAGCACGCCGACGTCAATTTCACGTCCGTGGACGTACTGTTCGATCAGTACGCGGCCATACTTCAAATTCTCAATCAGCGCCGCTTTAAGCTCCGCCGCCGTTTCCGGAATCGCCACGCCGATCGAGGAGCCACTGTCCACGGGTTTGACCACGCACGGGAGCTTGGCGTTCTTCACGATTTCGGGGATATCGCCTTCCGCGTAATCGACGACCTGCCATTCTGGCGTTTTTACGCCCGTTCCGGCGATCAGACGCTTGGTCAGATCCTTATCCATCGCGAGCGCGCTGCCGAGATAGCCGCTGCCGGTGTACTTCACACCCATCAGATCCAGCGCCGCCTGAATGCGTCCGTCCTCGCCGCATGCGCCGTGGAGCCCCAGGAACACCACGTCCGCCAGCTGACACAGCTCGAACACGCGCTTTCCGACGCGGCTCGGACTCTTCCATTTGCGCGAAGCGATCACCTTTTCAAGATCCGGCGCCTCCACCGGAACGCGCGCTTCCTTCAAAGGTGGAAGATTCGCGAACAGGTCGTTCAGATCGCCCTCGTAATCCTCCAGGCCCATAAACATATCCACCAATACCGCCTGATGACCGAGCTTTCTCAGCGCATCGCAAATCAGTGTTCCGCTGGAAATCGAAACGTCGCGCTCCATGCTCAGTCCGCCGCACATCACTACAATCTTCATTTCCGTCCAAACCGCCTTTCCCGCTCGTTTGTCCGTGCCCCCTTGCCCGGGCAGATACTTCAGATTTTACCACATATTTTGTTATCATTCAACCTTCATCATGCACCGCGCGCGCCGAAAATGGATATTCGGCGCGCGTTTTATGCAAATGACGGTCTGTTTTCTGCATTTTTACAATGCTTATTGCATTTGCGAAAGCTTCTTTTCGTATTCCTCGAGCTCCGAACGCGTGACCGGACAGACGGACGTAATCGGCATTCCGAGCGCTTCGCGAACCAGCTTGAGCGCTTCGGCGCTGTTTCCGTCCTCTTCTTCCATGCGCGCCAGATAGTAAATCGTCGTAACCTGATCAGGCTTTAATTCATGCGCCTGATTGAAATATTTCTTCGCCGTTTCACGCAGACGCTGTTTTTCCGCCGGATCCGTCTCGCGCTCGGACATGAACAGGTTCATCTGACCCATGTTGTCGATCGTTGCGGGATCCTCGTCATCGTAATCCATCGCCTTCTGATTGAATTCAATCGCCTCGGTAAAATCGCCGGTCTGTCGAGCCTGATCTACCAGCAGCATACCCAGCGTCGTGTACACCAGTCCGTTCATCTTATGCTGCGAGGCCATGCGAATCGTTTCGATCGCCTTATCGATCTTGCCCATCTTCCATTGGCAGATCGCGAAGTTCACGCGCAGCGTGAATCGATCCTGCTCTTTCATGCTCTTGTCCTTCGCCGCTTCCAGCATCAATTCGCGCGCCTGCTCGAAATTGCCCATCTGCATACTGAGAATGCCATAGCTGGTCAGCGCGCTCGATTTGCGAAAGCCCATCTTATACGCTTCGCCATACAGCCTGTACGCTTCCTCGAGCTTTTCCATGCACTCGCGGTATTTGCCCTGCTGCTTCATCTGAAGGGCGCTCACGTGCGTGCGATACGCCTTCGTGCCCAGCTGATTTGCCTTAAATCCGTCCATGAATCCCATGATCGTTGCCTCCCCGCTTCTTTTCGAGCCGCTGAATGCGCCTGTCCCATTCCGGCTGATCCGGATTTTCCGCAAGCGAACGCGCCAGACGCGCGTGCTTCAGCGCAAGTTCCATATTTTTGATTCGATGCTCATACAGCTTCGCCAGCTCCAGATGCGCGCGCGCCGGCTGCTGATTCCGCGCGAGCATTTTCTCCAGCACCGCGCGCATTTCCTCGGCATTTCCCTCTCTGCGCGCAATCAGAAACAGCCGCCAGTTCGCCATTTCGGTCACGCTTTCCTCCGAAAGCGCGCGCAGCGTTCCATCCCGAACCGCGGGCACCGCCGCGCGGCGGTACAGCTCGCGCGCCGCACCGACCTCTCCCTGCTTTTCCAGCGCCTTGCCAACGGAAAACAGATCGCGCTTTTCCCCCGCCGTCTCCGGCTCCGCATAGAGCGCGCAAAGGCGAACGAGCAGCGTCTGGAGCGTCGCAATGTCCTGGCGATTGTGCAGGATAATGTCCTCCAGCAAATCAAGATTTCCGGTTTTCAGGAAATCGAAATACCGCTGCGGCACCTCACTGCCCGGAAGATCGTCGATTCGCGGCATATTCAGAATCTTTTCCTCAAGGTTGCCGAGCCGGCACGACCCAAGCCGCAGCTTCCACGCACGCTTCGCCGGATGCAATAGATCGATATTCTCCAAATCGCGCCAGCGATGGCGAAGGCGGCACATCGTGAACCGCTGCTCCAACAACGGCATATCGAACGAGCGCCCGTTGAATGTGCAAACACAGTCGAACGCGTCCATTCGATTCGCGAGGCGATCGATCAAATCCGGCTCGTCCGCGTAATCGCGCATCAGATATTGCTCAATCCTGAAATAATTGTTTTCAAGAAAACCGACCCCTACGAGAAACGCCACCGTGCCCGCGCCGTGCGAAAGCCCGGTCGTTTCCGTATCGAGAAACAGGCATTTCCGCGCGTCGAATGCACGTCCACTCCATCCGATGCGCCGCATTCCAATTCCGGAAAGCGATTCAATGCCATTCTCCGGATCCATGCGAAAATCGCGCACGAGAAGCCCGCCGCGCGACGGTCGTTCCGTCTTCGCGGGCACAGACGCATTCAGAATTCTGAGCTTAGCGCGCAGACCGGATGCCATGACCATCGCCTCCCCGATGGTATTCATTGTAATGATTCCGCCGAAAATTGTCAAGTATGCGATTTTACCGGGCGGCGCTTGACAATTTTCGCGGCGCTTCTTATTATGAAATCAGTTTACTAAATGTCGGAGGGATTCCATGCAAACTGCAAAGCCAAAGCATTCTCTCAAACAGACGATCGGGCTGTTTCAATCGTTTCTCCCGTATTTCAAGCCCTACCTGTCGATCATGCTGATCGACCTTTTTTGCGCGTCGCTGACTACGATCTGCGATCTGGTGCTGCCGCTGATCGTGCGCTACATCACGGGATCTGCGCGCTCCGGCGCGGAAACGCTGATGATTTCCACGGTGATGAAGCTGGGCTGCCTGTACATCGTGCTGCGCCTGATCGACGCGGCTGCGAATTACTATATGCAGTCGATCGGACACTACATGGGCTCGCGCATCGAGGCGGACATGCGCCGCGACCTGTTTTCGCATTTGCAGGATTTGCCGCACGCCTATTATGACCACGCAAAGATCGGTCAGCTGATGTCGCGCATCACAACCGACCTAAACGACATTACCGAATTCGCGCATCATTATCCGGAAGAGCTGTTCATCGCGGCAATCAAAATCGTCGTCGCATTCCTGATTCTGTGCCGGACGAACGTGCTGCTGACCGTGATCGTATTCGCGGCTCTTCCGCTGATGGTGCTCTTTTCGCGAATTTTTTCGAAAAAAATGCGCGAAACGTTCAAGCTGTCGCGCCATCTGCTGGGCGAACTGAACGCGAGCGTCGAGGACAGTCTGCTCGGCATTCGCGTGGTCAAATCGTTTGCAAACGAGGATGTCGAGCGCGAAAAATTCGCCGAAAAGAACGCGCGATTCCTTCAGATCAAGAAGATGCTCTACACAAACATGGCAGGCTTTCACACCGTTCCGCGTCTGTTCGACGGGCTGATGTACATCATCGTGGTCATGCTCGGCGCGGTGTTCATGATCGATGGAAAGATCACCGCCTCCGATCTGATCGCATACCTGCTGTACGTTACCACGCTGCTCGCATCCATTCGTCGGCTGGTTGAATTCTCCGAGCAGTTTCAGCGCGGCGTAACCGGCATCGAGCGCTTTACCGACGTCATGCACGAACCTGTAACCATTGCGGACGCGCCGAACGCACGGGCGCTTCAGAACGTCTCCGGCGAAATCGAATTCAATCACGTATCGTTTTCCTACGGCACGGGGCTCAAGCAGGTACTTTCGGACATCAATCTGCACGTGCGTCCGGGCGAGAGCATTGCGCTCGTCGGTCCATCCGGCGGCGGCAAAACCACGCTGTGCAACCTGATTCCGCGATTCTATGATGTAACCGGCGGCTCCGTCAAAATCGACGGCAGCGATATTCGCGAATTCACGCTGCATTCGCTGCGCAGTCAAATCGGCATGGTTCAGCAGGACGTTTACCTTTTCTCCGGAACGATCGCCGAGAACATCGAATACGGAAGGCCCGGCGCGTCCCGCGAGGACGTGATCGCCGCGGCAAAACTCGCCGGCGCGCATGAATTCATCGCCGAGCTGGAAAACGGCTACGATACCTTCGTCGGCGAACACGGCGTGCGGCTTTCCGGCGGTCAGAAGCAGCGCATCTCGATCGCGCGCGTATTTCTGAAGAATCCGCCGGTGTTGATTCTCGACGAAGCCACCAGCGCGCTCGACAACGAATCCGAACATCTCGTTCAGCAATCGCTCGAAACGCTGATGAAGGGACGCACGACGTTCACAATCGCGCACCGCCTGACCACCATTCGCAACGCAAACAAGATTCTCGTACTCACCGACGAGGGCATCGTCGAGCAGGGCACGCACGCGGAGCTGCTCAAAAAGGGCGGGCTTTACGCAAACCTCTATCAGATGTACACCGAAAAAATGTAAGGTAACACCGCACAAATGAGGTGGTCGGCTGGCGAATGGATTTTTCGTCAGA
>ERZ824978.1679-NODE-1679-length-22266-cov-4.489307_pt1 | contig 22266 bp, 23 predicted proteins | sample MGYA00519860_ERZ824978 | MGnify/ENA primary metagenome ERZ824978 (study PRJEB31778, sample SAMEA3449184) | human gut metagenome | biome: human gut; feature: human-associated habitat; material: faeces | place: United Kingdom | collected 2010/2012 ... | reverse complement strand
GAATCATTTTCTTACGGTCTCAGCAGTAAATGCTTCGACCTGTACTGAATAGTTATACGAAATGATACATAATAGGAGGGACCATGAAGGACCTTAGTATGGAACAAATAACACAGCAGTATTTTGATGTGTTAAAGGAATTAGGAAATATTGGTGCGGGAAATGCAACAACCGCACTGGCACAATTGATTAACTGCAAGGTAGACATGAAGGTTCCACAGGTGCGTCTGCTGAATTTCAATGAACTTGGAGCATTGCTTGGCGGGGAGGAAACAATTCTTGTGAGCATTTATCTTCAGGTGGAAGGTGATGTGGAAGGAAGCATGATGTTTGTTCTTTCCGAGGATTCCGCACTGCATCTGGTCAACAAATTAATGAGTGGTATGCTTGGTGTCCCTGAGAAGCCCATTGAGGAATGCCATTTCGGTGAAATGGAATGTTCCGCAATGAAGGAAGTGGGAAATATTATTACGGGTGCTTATCTGAATGCCTTATCTTCCTTAACCAATATGAAGATTTTTCCATCGGTTCCACAGCTTGGAATTGATATGGCGGGGGCTATATTAAGCGTTCCTGCAGCAGAATTCGGAGTAATGGGGGATAATATTCTGCTGATTCAGACGCAGTTTTCAGATGATATTGAACTGGATGGTTATTTTATACTGATTCCGGATGTGGAATCATATGAGAGAATTCTTTCTGCATTGGGAGTTATGTAAGATGAGTGAAATAATTAAGGTTGGTATGGCTGACTGGAAGGTCTGTTCCGGTCAGGATGGGGTAACCACGCTGGGGCTTGGCTCCTGCGTTGGAATTGCAATCCGTGATCCAGCGACAGGCATAGGAGGACTTGCCCACATCATGCTTCCGGACAGTACCGAGATCCGAAACAACTCAAACAGATTTAAGTTTGCCGATACCGGAATTACCGATATGGTAGCGGAGATGGTAAAACGTGGAGCAGTACGCAGCCACATGGTTGCAAAGATTGCGGGCGGTGCACAGATGTTTGCTTACGGAAATACCAAGAGCGATATGATCCGTGTGGGAGAGCGTAATGTAATTGCAAGTAAAAAGAAGCTTGAAGAATTGAAAATACCGCTTATTGCCGAGGATACCGGGGATACCTATGGACGAACGGTAATCTTTTATCCGGCAACAGGTGTATTCACAATTCGGGCAGTTGGAAAACCGGAGAAGAATATATGAGAAAGATAAAACTCCTTGCTCCCTTTCTGATGTTGCTTTCCGGTTTGATCGCGAGTATTATGATGTTTTATTACCATTATGAGAAAAAACAGCTCCTGCTGATTCTCGTACTGGTAATGCTTCTGTTTTATGCTGCGGGGGCTTTTATTCAGAAGAAGGTCAATCAGTTCATACAGAAGTACGAAGAGGAAGAAGAGAAGAGAAAGGCACAGGAGGGAGAAGTGATTGAGAAGGAACCTGTGGAGAATGACAGTGCTTCCATAGGAAAGGAAGAAACAGATTCTGATTCGAAACAGGATACAGAATAAAATAAAATGCATTGGAGGAGGCTATGGACGAGGCATATAAGAATAAGCTCTGGAACGAATATGCAGCAACAAAATCGTCGGAAGTCAGGGAACAGCTGATTCTTGAGTATGCACCTCTTGTAAAGCTGGTTGCAGGCCGTTTAAGTATGTATCTTGGCTACAATGTGGAATATGATGATCTGGTAAGCTACGGAATCTTCGGATTGATCGATGCAATTGATAAGTTTGACAGTATGAAGGAAGTGAAGTTTGAAACCTACGCAAGCCTGAGAATCCGGGGATCCATTCTGGATCAGATCCGGAAGATGGACTGGATTCCGAGAACCATCCGGCAGAAGCAGAAGAAGATTGATGCGGCAATGAAGGAAATCGAAACGACAACGGGAAGGGCCGCGACCGATGAAGAAATTGCACAGAAGCTGGAGATCAGTACGGATGATTTTGCCGATTGGCAGTCTCAGATGAAGATTACCGGGGTGGTTTCTTTGAATGAGTTTATGGAATCGGGAAGCGAAATTCCGGCAGAGCAGCATAACCAGCATCGTTTCGAAGAGCCGGAGGAGGTTATTGAGAAGGAGGAACTTAGGGAAGTGCTGGGACAGGCATTGGAGCTTCTTACCGAGAAGGAAAAGAAGGTCATCCTTCTATATTATTATGAAGATCTGACGCTCAAGGAGATCAGTAATGTTCTGGAGGTTTCAGAATCCAGAGTTTCACAGCTGCATACACGTGCACTGCAGAAAATGAAAGTCAGGATGGGGAACTATATGGGGGTGTTCAAAGCGTGAGAAATGGGTATTTTCAGATTGGGTGTACCGGGGGCGGTACGGTTGTCAGGCTTGTTAAGCCTGTAGATGGCGGTAACGAGGTGACTGCAAGAGAAATTGCAGAGTATTTGTCCGGTCATGGTATTGTGTATGATGCCGGACTTTTAACCAAGGGAATTCAGACTGCGGCTTCTGTCGCAAACAATGAATTCCTGTTTTTGGTAAATAAGGATATCATTCCGGAAATCAGGGAGAGTTATGTCCTCACAATCCGGCCGGACAAGATGATTGCAAGTGTGCGGTTCTATCCACCCTCCATGAAGGGAGAGCGCATGACAGCACAGGAATTCCTCATGGATTTAAAGGTGAAGGGAATTGTGTTCGGCATTAAGGAAAAGGAAATCGAGGCGTTTTTTGCAAAACCCAGATATTGTACGGATTTCATTGCTGCAATGGGTGTTCCTGCGAGAAACGGATGCGATGCCCGCATTAAATATTTTTTTAATACGGATCTTCATTCGAGGCCGGCCTTAAGCGAGGATGGAAGCGTGGATTTCTTTCATCTGAATACGATCTGTCACTGTAAAAAGGGCGAGGTGCTTGCCAGACTTTATCCGGAGGATCCCGGAGAGAATGGTACCACAATTTACGGAGAAATCGTGAAGCCCAGGGAAGTAAAGCGTAAGCATCTGGAATTTGGACGTAATATTACCCTGTCTCCGGACCGGCTGCAGATTACTTCTGATGTGAATGGGCATGTGGCACTGGTACAGGATAAAGTATTTGTTTCGGATGTCCTGGAAGTGGAAAATGTGGATACTTCGACCGGAGATATTGAATATGAAGGCAGTGTTCTGGTAAACGGCAATGTCTTAACCAACTTTTCCATCAAAGCCCAGGGACATGTGGAGATCCGGGGAGTTGTGGAAGGTGCACGCATTGAGTCAGGCGGAGATATTATTATTGCCCGTGGCATGAACGGTATGGGAAGAGGTGTGCTTGCCACAAAAGGAAACGTGGTGGCAAAGTATCTGGAGAATGCAACGGTCAGTGCGAAGGGCTATGTTTCTACCGAATCGATTCTGCACAGCCGGGTCATGGCGGGTACAGAAATTAATGTTACAGGGCGAAAGGGTTTTATTACCGGCGGAAGAGTGAGTGCAGCCAATGTAATCCGGGTGAAAACGTTAGGATCACCGATGGGCGCAGATACCATTGTAGAGGTTGGTGCGGATCCGTCTGTGAAATTGAGAATACAGGAATTACAGAAATTAGTTGTTGAACATAAAAAAGCAATCGAAATCAGTCATCCGGTGCTGACTGCGAATATGCAGAAGCTACGGCAGGGAGTGAAATTAAAGCCGGATCAGATGAAATATTTCCAGGAAATGCTGCAGGAGGAGAACCGCAGAAATCAGGAAATAGAACAGTATTTACAGGAAATGGAAAGTCTGCAGGCGATTCTGGATGCAAGCTCGAATGCCAAGGTGGAGGTAAGCGGAGAGGTGTTTGCCGGAACGAAGATCTGTATCGGTGATGTCTCCATGGTTGTAAAGAACTCCATGAAGTTCTGTAAGTTTGTGAAGCAGCAGGGTGATGTGAAGATGACTGCTTTATAGGAAATAGAGTAGCTATTCAGTACAGGTCGAAGCACTTGCTGCTGAGAACGTACGAATATGATTTGATAGTGCAAAATCCCATCAGCGAAGCTGATTTTAAATGGATTTTGCATCCGTAACTGTGAAGATACTGAACAGTTACGAAATCGAATTTGGATAATCGAGGTGAAAGCTATGACAATCAGTCGTGTGGAACTCCAGGGACAGGTAACACGTGCCCAGGACTTTACCAATATCAAACAGAATGAAGATCATAAGGGAATGATTGACCAGTCGAACTTTCAAAGTCAGACGCAGCAGAAGGTTGAGCACAGGATGCATCAGGTCAACAAAAGTGATCAGGCCGAAAACCGGCAGAAGAAATTTGATGCCAAAGAGCAGGGAAACGGGACCTATGCAGGAGATGGAGGACAGAACCGGAAGCATCATCATGCGGAGGATAACGGCAAAGTTTTTGTGAAAGGACAGGGCGGCTTTGACATTCGGGTATAGCGGCTTTGAGGAAAAGAAATGTCAGTATTGGAAATTGTATTGCTTATCATGGGAATTGTGATTTTTATCGGAAGCTTTCTGATTCCGGAAGGGAAAACCCGTTCCGGAGAGGATAAGATGGCTATTGATGAAAACAAAATCCATGATCTTGTAGCAAAAGAAGTAGAGGAAGCACAGGGTAAGATTACGGATATTGTGGATGAAACCATAACCTATGCCATGGAGAAGACGGAACGTAGCATGGATCGTCTGACCAATGAAAAGATGATGGCAGTCAATGAGTATTCGGATACAGTGCTTAGTGAAATCAATAAGAACCATCAGGAGGTGGTGTTCTTATATGATATGCTGAATGACAAGCATGAGAATCTGAAAAATACCGTAACGGAAGTGGAGAAGACTGCAAAGGAAGTTCGTCAGACGGTGAAGGATGCAGAAATTAATGCCAAAGAACTGACGGTCAAAGAAGCAGCTTTGAAGCCGGTATCTGCAGAAATGCAGACAGCCATGCAGGAAGTACCGCAGCAGCCGGAGTTTGAATTGTTTGGTACATCCGGGGCTTTTTCACCGGAGAAGGTTACGGTGGAAGAACCCAAAAAGACTTCAGGAAAGAGTGCAGGAGCTGCGAAAGCAAGAACACAGGCGGTATTGGAAGCAGACAGGGAGAGCACTTCAAAGGGACAGGAGATCACAGGAAAAGGTACGGTAGAGAACGCAGGGAAGGGTGCAGCAGAAGAGACAGTAGAAAAGCCGGCAGCGAGGAAGCGCACCGCAAAGTCAAGGACAGAGGCTGAAGTACCTGATGTTGCAGTTTCTTTGGACAAGGCAGGAAAGAGCAATGCCAGAAACAGCAATGAAAAGATTCTTGAACTCCATAAGGCCGGAAAATCCAATATGGCAATTGCCAGGGAATTGGGACTGGGTATTGGAGAAGTAAAGCTTGTAATTGATTTGTTTGAAGGGATGTAACAGAACATCATGAACTTGAAATACTATTTAAGAGGACTGGGAGTTGGCATTGTTGTTACTTCCCTGATTCTCGGAATCGGACTTGGCAGCCGGAAAGAAACCTTAAGCAATGAAGAAATTAAGGAACGGGCAAGGGAGCTTGGAATGGTGGAGGAATCCATTACTGTAGCAGAGGCCGCTGCGCAGAAGGAGGAAGAGGCGCAGGAAGCAGAAGCTACTGTTGCTCCGGTGCCTGAGGAGAATGCTGAGAGTGATGCAGAGCCGATCGTAAATGCAGAACCGGAAGTGAGCAGTGAACCGGCGGTGAGCACAGGTGCAGCACCGGGAGTGAGCAGTGAACCGGCAGTGAGCACAGGTGCAGCACCGGAAGCAAGTGAGAAACCGAATGTAAGTGCGGCATCAGAACCTGCAGCAAGTACAGCAGCGGAAGCGGGTGCAACACCTGAGGCAGGTGTGAAGCCGGTGGCAGATGAAGCAGAAGAGGACAACGGGACAGCACCGGAAAAGGAAATCGTGGATATCACGATAAATCCCGGCGAAGGCTCTTATGTCATCAGTCAGAAGCTGGAACAGTCCGGTCTTATTGATGATGCGGCAGAATATGATGCCTATCTATGTGATAACGGATATCACACGAAGCTCCGTGCCGGAGTCCATAAGATCCCAATGGGATCCACCAGGGAAGAAATTGCAAAGCTGTTGTGCCGGTAGAAAATCCCATCTTGCAATCTTATATACAATATGATAAAATATCAGCGTTGCGATTGTGAGAAGCTTCGCAGCAGAAACTATTAATCACGTATATTTTGGCTGAATGGTGCCTCATGCTCGGAGGTTTGCAGCGTACGAAAGTATGAAAATATACGGAAGTCTAACCAAATGGAGGTAAGAAACATGAGCGTTATTTCAATGAAGCAGTTACTCGAGGCAGGTGTTCATTTCGGACATCAGACAAGAAGATGGAACCCTAAGATGGCTCCTTATATCTTCACCGAAAGAAATGGTATTCACATCATCGACTTACAGAAGTCTGTAGGTAAGGTTGATGAAGCTTACAGAGCAGTATTTGAAATTGCTGCACAGGGCGGAACCATTCTTTTCGTTGGTACCAAGAAGCAGGCACAGGATGCTGTTAAGACAGAAGCTGAGCGTTGCGGAATGTACTATGTAAATGAGAGATGGTTAGGTGGTATGCTTACCAACTTCAAGACCATCCAGAGCAGAATCGAAAGATTAAGAGCAATTGAAACCATGTCCGAGGATGGAACCTTTGATGTCCTTCCTAAGAAGGAAGTTATTGCATTAAAGAAGGAATGGGAAAAGCTTGAGAAGAACCTTGGCGGTATCAAGAACATGACCAGAATTCCTGATGCAATCTTCGTAGTTGATCCTAAGAAGGAAAGAATCTGTGTACAGGAAGCTCACTCCCTTGGAATTACATTAATCGGTATTGGTGATACCAACTGTGATCCGGAAGAACTGGATTACATCATTCCTGGTAATGATGATGCAATCAGAGCCGTTAAACTGATCGTTTCCAAGATGGCTGATGCAGTAATCGAAGCAAACCAGGGTGAGGAATCTCTTACCGCAGCAGATGCAAATGCTGATGCAGAAGTAGAAGCTACCGATGTAGAAGAAGTAGCAGCAGACGCTGAATAATTTCATTGCAGGGAAAGGACAGGTATACAAACATGGCAAATATTACAGCAGCAATGGTTAAGGACTTAAGAGAACTTACCGGAGCAGGTATGATGGATTGTAAGAAGGCACTTGGTGAGACCAATGGAGATATGGATGCAGCAGTAGAATTCCTTCGTAAGAATGGTCAGGCTAAGGCTGAAAAGAAGGCCGGAAGAATTGCAGCAGAAGGTCTTTGCAAGGTTGTTCTCAAGGATGACAAGACAGCAGCAGTTGTAGAAGTTAACTCCGAAACCGACTTCGTTGCTAAGAATGAAGTATTCCAGAGCTTCGTAGCAGCAGTTGCAGATCAGGCAGTAGACTCTTCCGCAGCAGACATGGATGCATTCATGGCTGAGAAGTGGAATCAGGATAACTCCATTACCGTTAAGGAAGCATTAGTTGCACAGATCGCCAAGATCGGCGAGAACCTCAACATCAGAAGATTTGAGAAGGTTGTTGCTGACAACGGATGTGTTGTTTCCTATACACATGGCGGCGGACGCATCGGCGTTATCGTAGAAGCTGAAACAGATGTTGTAAATGATGCAATCAAGGAAGCAATGACCAATGTTGCAATGCAGATTGCAGCACTTTCTCCGAAGTATGTATCTACAGACGATGTATCTGAAGAATATAAGGCACATGAGAAGGAAATCCTTATGGCTCAGATCGCAAACGATCCTAAGATGGCCGGTAAGCCGGAGAAGGTAATCGAGGGAGCAGTAGTTGGACGTCTTAATAAGGAATTAAAGGAAGTATGTCTTCTTGAGCAGCCTTATGTTAAGGCAGAGGACGGCAAGCAGACTGTAGCACAGTATCTTGCACAGGTTGCTAAGGAAAATGGTGCAAAGCTTTCTGTTAAGAAGTTTGTCCGTTTTGAAACCGGTGAAGGTCTTGAGAAGAAGGTTGATGACTTCGCAGCAGAGGTTGCAGCACAGGCTGGAATGTAATTCTGGAGTCACAAATCAGGCTGGTTTATAAGCAGTATATAACGAGTTGAAGCAGTTCTATCTGCATTTGTGCATAAGATAAAAGAGTAAAGGACCGATTTTGCAGAGATGACAAATCGGTCCTTGTTGTTGTCATACATATGAGAAAAGGATCCAGTGGATCTTTTTTGAGTTTTGGAGAGGAGAAAGCATGTATCACGTATCAACCCTGACTATTCTGGCGATTATTTTTACCATGTTTGTTGCTATCGGAGGACCTGTTTTTCTGTGTTTTCTGATTGTGAAGAAATTTCATGCCAGACTTTATCCGGCTGTGATCGGTGCAGCAGCCTTTGCACTTTTCGTGCTGGTGCTGGAATCCCTGATGCACAAAGCGGTTCTTGGTGCAACCGGAGATGTGATCACCGGAAATATCTGGCTGTATGGCTTATATGGAGGACTGGCTGCAGGAATTTTTGAGGAGACCGGGCGTTATCTTGCCATGCGGTTCTACATGAAAAAGTCACTTACAAAAGAAAATTCCCTGATGTATGGCGTCGGACATGGGGGCTTTGAGGCAGTCATGATTGTGGGAATGTCCTATATCAGCAATCTGATGGTAGCTTTGATGATTAATTTGAAAGGTCTTGACAGTCTTCTTGCCGGACTTGATGCTGCAACAGCCACAGCAACGACGGAACAGTTGTCGGCACTATGGACGATTCCGTCCTATCAGTTTTTCTTTGCAGGAGTGGAACGGATTTCTGCCATGATGCTGCAGATTGCGCTTTCCTATCTGGTATACCGTGCTGTGAAGGAGAAGCAGATGAAGTTTTATGGAATCGCTGTTGGAATCCACTTTGCTGTAGATGCGATTACCGTGATTTTGTCCGGATATCTGGGAAGCAGCTTTGTGGGACTCCTTGCTCTGGAGGGAGTATTGCTTGCCCTTGTGATTCTGATCTGTATGAAGGTAAGTAAGCTGTACCGTGCGGAACCGGAAACTGTACAGGCTGACCGGAGAGCGACAGCTCCGGTGGCAGCAGAAAGAGAAAAACAGGCAGCTGCGGTAAAGAAAAACACCGGAATTGCACAGGCAGCAAACGCTGTAAAGAGAATGTCTGGAGAGATAGAAAATGCCGAAGCTGCTGAAATTACCGGAGAATCAGAAATGTCGAAAGAGACAGAAACAGCCACAGAGAATGAAACAAAAGATGGAGAGTAATACAATGAATCAGACAACAGTACCAATGGGAGAACAAGAGTCAAAGTATATTACGAAACTGGCAAGGAAACAGTTGTCACGGATCGGGTTTGTTTATCTTGCAGGAACCGTTCTTTTGCTTGCACTGGAGCTGTCTTTGGTAAGGCTTTTTCAATTTGGAAATCCGGATGGAGGTTATGACAGCAGCGTTTTGACTTTCTGCAATCTGTTTTTACGTTTTGTACTGGGATATCCTCTGATGCTGTGTCTGATTCATTTAGTGAAAAAGGGGAAACCCATTCCGGAGAAAAAGATGAAGGCAGGAAGCATTTTTACTGCATTTTTCATGTCCTATGCCATGGCGATGATTGCAAATATCATCGGGCTTCTTCTTACGTCAATTATCAATGCGTTTCATGAGGGGGTCAATATAACCGATTTGCAGGAAACCATGCTTGCGCTTCCTTCGGTATGGCTGATTCTGTTTGTCTGTGTCGGCGCTCCTGTATTCGAGGAGCTGATCTTCCGGAAAGCACTGATAGACCGTGCCATTTATTGTGGAGAGGGCATTGCCATTGCCATGTCCGGAGTGATGTTCGGACTGTTCCACGGAAATTTGAATCAGTTTGTCTATGCGGCGGCACTGGGGGCGTTCTTTGCTTTTATTTATGTACGTACCGGAAAAATCAGGTATACCATGATTTTGCATGCAATGGTAAATAGTATGGGAACCATTGGTACACTGCTGCTGAAGCTGCTTTCAGAAGGAACGGACGGGTATCTTCAGGGAACGGAGGTGCTTACTTTGGTCAGCTCTCCGGATCTGTATGGGCTGCTTAAGGATCCCTTAAGTGGTGTAATGTATCTTGGGGGTGCCATTGGACTGTGTATCTGGCTCCTTGCAATAGCAGCCTTTGTCATTACAGGAATCATTCTGTGGATTATAAAGGGGAAGAGGTTGTTTCTGCTTCCGCCCAGAGAACTTTCCGTACCGAAAGGAAAACGGTTTTCTACAGCTTTCCTCAATCCCGGTATGATTTGCTTCTGCATGGTGTGGATTTTGTTAATAGGCAGTTCCCTTTTGGGCTGAAATTTTATATAATTATAAGAAGGCTCTTGGAACGGCTACTTTCTTTTGGAGGCATAATTATGGATAAGGGGAATGAGAGAATTACAATTGGGGTTTTAGTCGGGGGTATCATGGATTATTTCACGATCGAGATCTGCCGTGGTGTGGCACAGATGGCAAGAACCTTTGATGTGGATGTAGTGGTGCTTCCGGGGAAATATCTGAACCGTGATCTGAGCGGTAATAAGGAATTAACCTATGAATATCAGTTTAATACTCTCTTTCAATATGCGAAGATCCCACAGATTCAGGGAATTATTGTGGCAGAAGGAAGCATTGGCTGTTTTGCCAATGAAGAGATTATGAGGGAGATGTTAAGCCAGTATGAGGGAATTCCGAGTGTCCTTATTGCTTCCCGCCAGGAAGGCTACACGACCGTGAATTTTGATAACCGGATCGGAATCCGTGAAGGTATGCGTTACCTGATCGAACGGGTAAATTGTAAAAAAATCGGAATGCTGGGAGGACCGCTATGCAATTCAGATGCCAGAGAGAGGAAAGAGGTTTACGAACAGGTCCTGGCAGAATATGGACTTCCCTTTGAAAAAAAGCAGTATGTGGGCGGAAGTTATGAGCGCGGGTGCTATCAGGAGGCAGGGCGGCTCCTTGATGACAATCCGGATCTGGATGCCATTCTCTGTGTGAATGATGATACAGCATTGGGATTATATGAAGAAATGAAACGGAGAGGTCTTGTGCCGGGACGTGATATTTCAGTGCTTGGCTTTGATGATACCAGACTTGCGGCACGTGCAACGCCACCGCTGTCTTCGGTGAAGGCAGATCCCATGGAGCTTGGAAATGTAGCATTGAAGATGCTGCTTAACAAGATTGAAGGGCGCAGTGTCTGTGATATGGAGCTCCCGACACATTTTGTGCGGAGAGGCTCGATTGCGAAGGTGAAGCAGAAAATTGTGACAGAGGAAGCAGGAAAAGCCAGTGAACTGGCAGATGCTTATTTTGGTGACATCTATTATCGTTACCGTGACGGGGAGCAGGCAGATGTTATTTATCGTCTGAAGGACAGCTTTATCCGTCTGGTGGATCTGCTTGAAGAGGCTGCCGAAGGTGAGGAGCTGTTAAGTAATCAGGCGTTCCGTATTGAAATGGCCGTAGATGAATACATCGCATCCGGAGCAATCACTTATGCGGATATGGGTGTGCTGATTCCGAACTTCCAGAAGATTTTCCATGACGTCGAAAGCAGTGTTTCTAATATTGAGATGAGATGCGAATTAAAACAGCTTTTTGCAAATATTTATTGTAAGATGCTTCAGGCGATGGATAACCGCTGGGGTGAGGATATGGAGTATAAGATCAGGGAAGATCACCAGACGAAGCTCTTTGTACGCGAGACCCTTCTTTTTGAAAAGGGAAATGATTTAAGCTATGCAATGATGATTGGCCGCCTGCAATGGCTTGGGGTCAAAAATGCGATGGTATATATCTTTCCGGAGATTATTTCCCATCTGGCAAGAGAAAGCTTTGTGATTCCGGATTATCTTTACCTGAAAGCTTATTTGAAGGATGGAGTGGCCATTTCGATTCCGAAGCTCCGCCAGAAGGTCAGCAGGAATATGCTGTTCCGGAACAATGTGGTGGATCCGGACCGCCGTTTCTTTGAGGTGATGCTCCCGCTTTACAGTAATGAGAATCTGTATGGCGTGGTGCTCATGGACCTGACGGAAAAGGTATTTGAAAATGGAGAGTTTCTGGTAAATCAGTTAAGCTCGGCAGCAAAGATGATTGATCTGCTGAAAACCAATGAGAAGGTACAGCAGAAGCTGGAGGAAAGCCTTGCTGTCTTAAAGGAAAATAATATTGCACTAGATAACCTGTCAAGGATAGATGCCATGACCGGAATCCTGAACCGGAGAGGCTTCATGGATGCGGCACAGAAGATGATTGACCGGAAGGATGGCACAGTCTATGTCATCTATGTGGATATGAATAATCTGAAGATTATCAATGACCGTTATGGTCATGAGGAGGGGGATTACTCCTTAAAGCTGATCGCAGATATCTTAGGAAAAACAGTAGAAGGAAGAGGAGTTGCCGGACGGATTGGTGGCGATGAGTTTGCCTGTGCCCTTGACTATGACAAAGAGGATGAGGGAGAAGCTGTTTTACAGGAAATATATCATCAGTTTTATCTGCATAACCAGAGTAGTGACAAGCCATACAATGTAACCGTATCGGCAGGGACCAGTAAGGTCGATGAGGAAAGCGGACTGACGCTGCAGCATGCACTGACACAGGCGGATGAAGGCCTGTACCATGTGAAGATGCTGCGGTCCAAAGATGTTGCCAAAGAGTAAGGACATGTGATACAATCAAACAGAACTATCAAATCAAACTATAATGATCTTATATTCAGATGGAAAGGTCATGACAATATGAAGAAGGAAATCAATCGTTCGCAGCGTGTGAAACGATTGAAAAAAATGATTTTATGGACAATTGCCCTTGCAATTCTGATTCCGGTCATTGGCTGCATTTTACTTTCAGTACGTGTATTCCAGTTAAAAAAACAGGTTGCTGTATTGACGGAGCAGCTCCCTACGGAAGAAATGCAGGAAGAGGCTTCCGGCGTTTATGAGACCACAAAGGTCGAAGAGTCTGTAAGAGATACAGAGACAAAAGCGGAGGAACCGGCGAAGATAAATCCGGTAAAGAGCAGCGATAAGAAGGTATATCTTACCTTTGATGACGGTCCGAGCAGTAATACGGATCAGATACTGGACATTTTAAAGGACTATGACGTAAAAGCCACGTTTTTTGTTGTAGGCAAGACGGATGAACGGTCTGTGAAAGCGTATCAGCGGATCGTAGAGGAAGGGCACACCCTGGCAATGCATTCCTATAGTCATAAGTATGATGAAATTTATGAATCGAAGGAAGCTTTTGCAAGAGATCTGAATTCCCTGCAGGAATACCTGTACGAAACAACGGGAGTATGGCCACGTATTTACCGCTTTCCGGGAGGCAGCTCGAATACGGTGAGCAAGGTGGATATGCAGGAATTAATCGAATATCTGACCGATATCGGAATTACCTATTTTGACTGGAACGTTGCATCGGGGGATGCCGTGTCAAGAACGCTTCCGGCAGAAACGATTGTGAATAACTGTCTTTCAGGCATTGAGAAGCAGAAGGAGAGTGTGATTCTGATGCACGATGCTTCCAATAAGGGAACGACGATAGAGGCACTTCCCCAGATTATCGAAGCAATTCAGGAACAGGGAGATGCCGAGCTTTTACCAATTACGGACGAAACGGTGCCCGTACAGCATATTGCGGCGCCTGAAAAGCAATAACAAAAGTGAATGGAGGATTTGAAAATGGGTTTTTTCTCAGATTTAAAGGAAGATTTATCACAGGCAGTAAACGAACTGATTCCGGAGGACGGAGCTGATGTCAAAGAGACGGAAGCGGAAGCAGGGTCCGGTGCAGAAGTGCAGGAGGATGAGACAGCAAAGGGACCTCAGACCGTCAATAATTTCCATGCAGATTTAAGTGCAATGCTGGATCATGTGGATGATGCAGAGCCGGAGACAGACGAGGAGGAAGAAGAGGTTTATGTAGCGCCTGTTGTTCCTGAGAAACCTGTTTTCGAACAGCGTACTACCAATAAAGTAGCAAATGATGAAGTTTCCGTGATTATGGAGAGCATGATTATCAATGGTAATATCGCAACCGAAGGAGCTCTTGATATCCGCGGAAGTATTGTAGGAGATGTGGAAGCGTTAGGAAAGCTTAACATTACAGGAACGATTCAGGGTAATTCTCGTGCAACCGAAGTGTTTGCAGAGGGAGCGAAGATTACCGGTGAAATCCGCAGTAACGGAGCCATCAAGGTAGGACAGAGTTCCGTAATCATCGGGGATATTTATGCAACAAGTGCAGTGATTGCCGGGGCAATCAAGGGTGATATTGATGTTAAGGGACCGGTGATCTTAGACGCATCCGCAATCGTTATGGGTAACATCAAATCCAAATCCGTACAGATCAATAACGGCGCAGTTATTGAAGGTATGTGCTCCCAGTGCTATGCAGAGGTTAATCCTACCTCCTTCTTTGAAGAGCTTAAAAAGATGTAACGCAGCGGTTTTTCGAATGGGGTTCTGAATAGTTACAAATACAAATATAAAAAATATAGAAATCGAGGACATGGTATGCAGCGTATTTTATTGAAATTAAGCGGAGAAGCGCTTGCCGGAGACAAGAAGACCGGCTTTGATGAAGCTACCGTGAGAGAGGTTGCTTTACAGGTAAAGCAGCTTGTAGATCAGGGAATCCAGGTTGGAATTGTTACAGGAGGCGGTAACTTCTGGCGTGGAAGAACCAGCGAGAACATTGACCGTACCAAGGCCGATCAGATTGGTATGCTGGCAACGGTCATGAACTGTATTTATGTATCGGAAATCTTCCGCAGCGTTGGAATGAAGACCGCCATCTTAACGCCGTTTGAGTGTGGATCGTTCACGAAGCTGTTCTCTAAGGACAGAGCGAACAAGTATTTTGAACATGGCATGGTTGTATTCTTTGCAGGTGGAACCGGTCATCCGTACTTCTCAACTGATACCGGAGTCGTTCTCCGTGCGATCGAAGTGGATGCCGAAGTGATCTTGCTTGCAAAATCCATCGACGGAGTTTATGACAGTGATCCGAAGCAGAATCCGGATGCGAAGAAGTATGATGAGGTCACCATTGATGAAGTCATCGAAAAGAATCTGCAGGTTGTCGATATGACCGCATCCATCCTGGCAAGGGATAACAGGATGCCGATGTGGGTATTCGGTTTAAATGAAGAAAACAGTATTGTAAATACCATGAGTGGTAAATTTAATGGAACGAAGGTTCTGGTATAAGGGAGGCTATTATGGACGAGAGAATTCAGGTATATGATGATAAGATGAAGAAGACACTGGAGCATTTGGCAGCAGACTATCAGGGAATCCGTGCAGGACGTGCCAATCCCCATGTATTGGATAAGCTTCGTGTGGACTATTATGGAACGCCGACACCGATCCAGCAGGTTGGTAATATCACGGTTCCGGAAGCAAGAATGATTCAGATTGCACCGTGGGAGAAGTCTCTGATTAAGGATATCGAGAAAGCAATCCTTTCTTCCGATATCGGAATTACACCTTCCAATGACGGTGTCGTAATCCGTCTGGTATTCCCGGAGCTTACCGAGGAACGTCGTAAGGATCTTGTTAAGGAGGTAAAGAAGAAAGCGGAAGAATGTAAGGTTGCAGTCCGCAACATCCGCCGTGACGGTAACGATGCATTCAAGAAGCTTGCAAAGGCAGAAATTTCCGAGGACGAGATCAAGGAACTGGAAGAGAATCTTCAGAAGATCACCGATAAGTACATCAAGGAAGTGGATGCAATGACGGAAGAAAAGTCAAAGGAAATTTTAACCGTTTAGTATCATCGTTTTAAATAAAGGGGGCAGGCGATTCATCGTGTCGCCCTCTTTTTTGACTTTACAGGAAATTCCCGCGGAAGTTCCTGTAAAGCAAACAGCTTCGCAGGGATGCGCAGCTCGCGGAGAAGAAATGAAGCACGATTTTAGTGCATCAGATTGAGCAAGGAGTGAGACTATGCCAGATTTACAGGATTTGAAGATGCCGCAGCATGTTGCGATCATACTGGACGGAAACGGACGCTGGGCGAAGAACAAGGGAATGCCGCGTAATTATGGGCATGTGCAGGGGGCCAGGAATGTGGAAACCATCTGTGAGGAAGCTTACAAAATGGGGATTCAGTATCTGACGGTATATGCCTTCAGTACCGAAAACTGGAATCGTCCAAAGGATGAGGTGGAAGCACTGATGAAGCTTCTGCGTAATTATATGAAGACCTGCCTGACAACAGCGAAAAAGAACCGGATGTGTGTCCGGGTAATCGGAGATAAAACGGGACTCGATGACGATATCCGTAACCGTATTGCAGAGCTGGAAGAGGCAACAAAGGACAATGATGGACTTCATTTTCAGATTGCACTTAATTATGGCGGCAGGGATGAAATTGTGCGTGCCGTAAAGAAGACCTGTGAGAAGGTGCAGGCAGGAGAGCTTAAGATCGATGATATTAACCAGGAGCTTTTTGGAGAAATGCTGGATACACACGGACTTCCGGAGCCGGATCTGCTGATCCGTACCTGTAATGAGCAGCGGATTTCCAATTTCCTGTTGTGGCAGCTTGCCTATACGGAATTTTATTTTACGGAAGTACCATGGCCTGATTTTTCAAAGGAAGAGCTTATCAGGGCTGTGGAAGCATACAATCACAGAGACCGCAGATTCGGACTCGTAAAGGAGGAGTAGGCATGTTTCGAACCAGAGTGATCAGCTCCGTTGTATTGGTAATTCTTGCCCTGGTAACCATACTGGGAGGAGGATATCTTCTTGCGGCAACATTATTATTCTTAGCCCTTGTTGCTTACCGGGAATTGATGAAGGCCTGTAAGTTAAGTGGGGAAGGAAAGAAGCTTTCGGCACTCGAAATCAATGGTTACATAGGAATCCTTGCCTATTATCTGGTGATGGTATTTGTACCGGACCGGATTTACCTGTTTCTGGCGGTGGTATTAATTCTTATTGGATTTATGTTTATTTATGTATTTTCGTTCCCGAAATACCATTCTGATCAGATTATGAGTGCTTTTTTCTGTGTAGCCTATGCACCGGTGATGCTGTCCTTTATTTATCTTGTAAGAGAGCTTCCCTATGGCGTCTATACGGTGTGGATGATTTTCATCAGCTCCTGGATCTGTGATACCTGTGCGTACCTTACCGGAATCTGTATCGGTAAGCATAAGCTGGCACCCATATTAAGTCCGAAGAAATCCATTGAGGGAGCGGTTGGTGGAATCATGGGTTCTGCCATTGTTGGTGCGTTATATGGATATTTCGTGGTGGAAAGTGTGGTTGTGGAACAGAGTATTACATGGATATTTGTAGTAATCAGTGCGGCTGGTGCAGTGATCTCCCAGGTAGGTGATCTGGCAGCCTCTGCAATTAAGCGTAATCAGGAGATCAAGGATTATGGAAAGCTGATCCCCGGACATGGAGGCGTTATGGACCGGTTTGACAGTGTGATCTTCACCGCACCGATGATTTATTTCCTTACTCTGCTTTTAATCAGAGCATAGAACAGGAGGTACTAAATGAAGAAAATTGGTATTCTCGGGTCTACCGGTTCCATTGGAACCCAGACACTTGAGATTGTACGGAGTAATCCTGACCCGCAGGTCATTGCACTGGCGGCGGGAAGTAACGTGAGTTTAATGGAGCAGCAGGTTCGGGAATTTCATCCCATGCTTGCCGTGATGGGATCTGAGGAAGCTGCCGCAGACTTAAAGAACCGCATTGCAGATACCGATACGAGGGTATCAGCCGGAATGGAAGGGATGCTGGAGCTTGCAATTCTTCCGCAGATGGAGGTTCTGGTAACAGCGATTGTCGGCATGATCGGAATCCGTCCGACGATTGCAGCGATTAAAGCCGGAAAGACCATTGCACTTGCAAATAAAGAAACACTGGTGACCGCAGGACATATCATCATGCCGCTTGCCAAAGAAAAGGGAGTATCCATTCTTCCGGTAGACAGTGAGCACAGTGCGATTTTTCAGTCGATGCATGGCGAAAACCGTGAGCGGGTAAGTAAGATTCTGCTGACCGCATCCGGAGGACCGTTCCGTGGAAAAAAGACGGAGGAATTACAGGATATTACGGTTGAGGATGCATTGAAGCATCCGAACTGGTCGATGGGACGGAAGATCACTGTGGATTCTGCTACTCTTGTCAACAAAGGCTTAGAGGTTATGGAAGCAAAATGGCTGTTTGATGTGGAGCCGGAGCAGATTCAGGTTGTGGTTCATCCGCAGAGCATCATTCATTCCATGGTAGAATATGTGGATGGCGGAATTATGGCACAGCTTGGAATGCCGGATATGAAGCTTCCGATCCAGTATGCGCTTTTTTATCCGGATCGCAGGCCGATGGATGGCAGGAGGGTGGATTTCTTTGCGTTAAAGAGCATTTCCTTTGAGGAGCCGGATATTAAGACGTTCCGCGGACTGCAGCTTGCCTATGATGCCATTGCGGCAGGAGGCAGCATGCCGACTGTATTTAATGCGGCAAACGAAAAGGCAGTAGGACTGTTCCTGGATAAAAAAATCCGTTTCCTTGCGATCTATGATCTGATTCAGGGAGCGATGGAGCAGCACAAGGTCATTGCAAATCCTACGGTGGATGAGATTCTGGAAGCCGAAGCACAGGCACATGCGTATATTTCCGGGAAATTGTCATAAACTAAAACAGGGTCAGTATTTGGAGGAACTTCATTGATTGTTTCAATTATTTTGTTTATTGTTATTTTCTGTGTGATCGTTGTCGCACATGAATTCGGACATTTTATCATAGCCAAAAGCAATGGAATTCATGTCGTGGAATTTTTTGTGGGAATGGGACCGACATTATTATCCTTTACGAAGGGAGATACGAAATATTCCATTAAGCTGCTTCCGCTTGGAGGTGCATGTGTTTTCGAGGGCGAGGACGGACTGAATACGAAGGAAGGCGAGGTATCGGAGGGAGCATTCCCGAATGCCCCGGTGTGGGCACGGTTCGCAACCGTTCTGGCAGGTCCGGTGTTTAACTTCCTTTTAGCGTATCTTCTGGCTGTGATTCTGGTTGCCAATACCGGTGTCCTGCTTCCCACGGTCACGACCGTACAGGAGGGAAGTAACGCAGAAGCAGCAGGTCTTGAGGTTGGAGACCGGATTGTGAAGATGAATGGTAAAAACATTCATCTGTATCAGCAGGTGCTGTTGAATTCCCAGCTCAATGTGAAGGGAGAACCCTTTGAAATTGTATATGAACGCGATGGAGAGCAGCATACGGTAACGGTAACACCGACCTTTAATGAGGAGGCGAACCGTTATCTCATGGGAATTTCTACAGGAGAGTATCTGAAGTGCAATGCCCTGCAGAATTTCCAGTATGCCTTTTACATGATGAATTTTGAAGTGGAAATGACCTTCAAGAGCCTTGGCATGCTGGTGACCGGACAGCTTTCTTTAAATGATCTGTCGGGACCTGTCGGAATTGTAAAGGTAGTGGATGACACCTATACGGAAGCGAAGGTATATGGAGCCTCTACGGTGATTCTCTCCATGATAGAGCTTGCACTGCTTCTTTCTGTGAATCTGGGTGTCATGAATTTACTCCCTCTTCCGGCACTGGATGGCGGACGCCTTGTTTTTTTACTGGTGGAGGCAGTCCGCGGAAAACCGATTCCACCGGAAAAGGAAGGAATTGTACATCTGGCAGGCATGGCGGTACTGATGATTTTAATGGTTGTTGTGATGTTTAACGATATTTCGAAGTTCTTTGCATAAAATCATCTACAAAAATAAAGGGGATTCATTGTATAGAATTGCCAAAGATTCACTTTTGGTAATTTTGTACAATGGATTCTTTTTTATTTGTCAATTATAATAATTCTACATTTCAATTCTGAAAGAAATCTAGGGTTCATTTTAGCACTTCGCTATAATCTCCCCGGAAACCATTTGCTTATGCGTAAAGAAAACAGGACACAGGGGTAGCTGTGGACGGAACAGTTACAACACAGAATAGTAAGAATATACAGGAGGCAGGAACAGGAATACATGAAATTTTTAACAGGTGCATATTGGGACTGCGGTCAGCAGCTTTGTAATCAGGATTCCATCACGATCCAACAGGTGATGACAAGCAGAGGAAGGGTACTGATGGCAATCGTTTGTGATGGTATTGGTGGCCTTTGGAAGGGAGAAGTGGCAAGCGGTTATGTGATTGAGCGCATGGTTGCCTGCTTTTACCGGCAGATCGTTGATCTGATCGGAAAAGGGAGAAGAGCTTCCTTCATGGAAAAGAGTATAATGCGATGCCTATACAGCATCAATGAGGAGTTTTGCAGATATCGGAAGGGAAAAGAAGAACAGCTCGGGACAACGATGTCGCTGCTGTTGATCTGGGGACACCGGTATCTGATCTGTCATATCGGGGACAGCCGGATTTATCGTTGCCGTAAGAAGAGGATGGAACTTCTGACAACGGATCACAGTGGAGGCGGACACCGGCTGTTGAAGTGTATGGGGAGCTTTCCGTTCCAGAAGCCGGACATCCGGAGGGGACGGGTGAGAAAGAAACAGGGATTTTTGCTGTGTACGGATGGATTTTATAATAAGCAGTGCTGGGGAGAGATGTTCGAGCCGGCTTCCATTGTGGAAGAGGGGCAGATTGAAAGAAGACTTCAGGAAAACGCTGCCTATGTGAAGAAGCAGGGCGAAAAGGATAATCTTTCCGCAATTTATATCAGAACCTGCTGAAAGGGGAGGAGAGATGCCAATGAGAAAAATCTGGAACAATCAGTATGAGCAGCTCCGGAAGATAGGAGAGGGCGCATCAGGGCGTGTAATGCTAGCGAAAGATCTGCATTTAAACCGTCTGGTGGCAATAAAGGAGATGGAACAGATCCGGGAGATCCGCAGGGAAATGGAGCTTTTAAAGGCATTGAAGCATCCGGGGCTGCCGGATATTTATGATTATTTTGAGGAGGACCGGCATGGTTTTCTGGTGATGGAATATGTGGAGGGAGTTACGTTAAAGGAGTATCTGGAGCAGCATGGGAAGCCGGAGCTGACACAGGCGATTGTCTGGATGAAGGAACTCCTGGACATCCTTGTTTATCTTCATGAACAGCATCCGGCGGTGGTTTACCGGGATCTGAAGCCAGCCAATCTTATCATTCAGGAGGAAGGACATTTAAAGCTCATTGATCTGGGAGGTGCCTTTTTCCGGTGCCACAACCAGAGTGAGGAACGGGTGAGTATCGGGACGCCCGGTTACAGTGCGCCGGAACAGTGGAATGGCATACAGGCGGATGTGTCATGTGACATTTTCAGCTTTGGGGCGGTTGCCCATGAGCTTCTGACCGGCGTTAATCCTCTAAAGCCACCCTATGAGCGGCGGCCGGTGCGCCGGTATGACCGGAGGATCCCTGTTTCTTATGAGCAGATGATTCAGAAATGTACAAGAGAGCATCCGAAGGAACGTTATGCTTCCATGCGGGAGGTACTAAAGGCGTTGGAGGACTGTGAGACCATAAAAAGGAGGTGGAAGTGGAAGGGGTTACATCTCTGCAGGTGTCTGCTGACGGCAATTCCGGTTACCATGGGAGCCCTGCTTGTGATTCTGCCTCTCTTAAACGGAATTCCAAGATCCAGTTTTCCGGATCCTTTTTTACGAAAGCCGATTCTTTGCCTGTTGGTCGGAATGCTTCTTTATCTCATTCTGTTCCGGCTGGGGAAAAGGAAGGGGAGCCTGCTCCGGCAGGAAAAGGAGGTATGGCTTACTGCAAAGAAGGGAATCGGATTATGGAGTCTGGGAATCGGACTTCTGCTGGGAGGACTGGCCTTCTCTCTACAGCAGCAGACAGGGGTGCGCAGCAGCTTTGCTGCCGGAAAGGAGACCTTCTGGGTGGATATGAAGGATGAAAATGACCGGCTGCTTTTGGTGAAAGAAGGAACCGTACTCCCTGTTGGAGATAAGGTACGTCTTGAGATTCCCATGGAGCGGATGCCGCGGCAACAGATGTCACTGCAGATCATAGCCATTGATGAAAAGGGGGAGGTTTTCGGAAGCCGCATCATCCGCATTAAAGCAGAGGATTAAATTTGCGTTTTTGCTGTATGTGGGGTAATATAATATAATAAGTACAAAAGAAAAACAAGCGGCTGCGAAGCAGACATTTGTTTTTCTTGTACTTATTAGCGAACATGCGTCTGCTGAAAGCAGACAGAGAGTGCGAAGCACGTGCATGTGAGCCGGAGAATAAGGCAACGAAGCGGCTGCGAAGCAGACATTTGTTTTTCTTGTACTTATTAGCGAACATGCGTC
>ERZ824978.1678-NODE-1678-length-22267-cov-4.973483_pt1 | contig 22267 bp, 29 predicted proteins | sample MGYA00519860_ERZ824978 | MGnify/ENA primary metagenome ERZ824978 (study PRJEB31778, sample SAMEA3449184) | human gut metagenome | biome: human gut; feature: human-associated habitat; material: faeces | place: United Kingdom | collected 2010/2012 ... | reverse complement strand
GCTCGATATCGGAGTGAAAACCGCTGCTACGGGAGAAGCAATTACGTTCGACCTTACCGACGGGGTCAGCATCAGTTCCGAAGCCGGATTGAAATACAACGGGGCTGCACTCAACGCGGCGAATGGCCTTGTTCAACTTGGCTCCAACGGGAAGATTCCGTCGAACTTGTATGAAGCAGGGAGTGGTACCGGTGGGGAAATCGACTGGGCTAATGTTCAGGCTCCCGGAGATATCTATCTTAAGGCTACTGGAGATGTCTTTCTTCAGCCGTTTGATACCGGTACCGTAACCCTTATCAACGGTATTGAACAAAATAAAATCGAAGTCAAGCAGGACAGCATTGACATTACCGCAGAAGGCGGCCCGATAAATCTCTTGGCTTCGCAAGAAATTTTTATTGGGGATCTTTCCGGTCAACTCAACTGTACATTTTCTTCGGTACTGATTTCACTTAGTGCAGATGAACTTGTTCTGGGTGCTGTAGGTACAGTTGATTTTAACGCACACGCCGTCAGATTGAATGGCTATGAGCAGAACACCGCTGGTGGTTTCGCCGTCGTCGAAAATGATGGAAAACTTCCCGAAAGTATTCTTCCGAATTTTGTCATCACTGATGGCACTACGGAAGTCAATGCAAAGAAAATTACACTTGGTGAAGGCCTTGAAGTTGTTGCGGGCACTGACGGAGAAGCCATTATTCAGCGTAAACGCCGTACCGCAATCGAATTCACAGTGGACAATCTTACCGAAAACAAGCTCCTTGTTTCGGATTGTATGGTTGGGGACTTCGTGGTCGTCGATGCCGACGGAGTAATGGTTATCCCGGTGATTCAGCAAATCGGTAACGACGTACAAATCGACTTCACGGATTGGACGGTTACCGGAACTTGGATGGTGATCTTCCGATGAATGATTATACCTTTTCTGCGTCCGACCTTGTTGAAGGGAAGTTAATCGTTCCGGGAGCCGTCGTTGGAGGGTTTGCGATTGAGGATTCTTCCGGTCAGCTTGTGTTGGTGGCGCAGAAAAGAACTTCCGGTGGAGTAGAAGTCGACTTTTCCGGATTCGAAGTAACCGGGAACTGGAAAATTCGTTTTTTCCGAGGCGAACCCGGAAAAAACACCACCGGCGGCATAACTGAAACCGAAGCGTTGATATACGCTTTAACATTCGGGTGATTTCTTATGCAAGTAACCAATTACCACGTAAAGGCAGCAGTAACGTCTTCAAATCCCCCTGCGGGAACGGACGTACTTATCCTTGCCGGAGCCGAAAACTCCACCGTAGTGAAAAGTCTTGAAGTCATTTCCGGAGCAGAAAACGCTATTGCAAACGTTTTCCGGAAAGATTCTGATGGGAACGTTTACGGAAACATCAAACTCGACCTTACGGCATACAACTACGTAATGTTATGGGAAGGTTTTATTGCCATTCCTTCCGGACATCAGCTGTTTATTAATGCCGATAGTCAATACGTCGAAGCAATCGCCAACGTGGTGGAGTTATGATCAAGTGCATTAAAAGCAATCCCAATACTCAAAGTACCGGGTTTAATCAATATGGAAAAGTGAAATCATTCCGTACCCTTAAGGACATGTATGCGGAAAGAGATAAGCAGTCCAGCAATTAAACCGGTAATCCCGGAAACGCCGTTTTCCTGGATTGACGCAAACTGCAATGCATCGGGCAACAGTTTCGTTGATCGGATGGAAAACACGTTTCAATGCAATGAGGAAATCGGTTTCTGGACGAATGGTATTACGAATGCCACGCTGCGTCTTGATCAGAGTCCGATAAACTCGGAATTATTTTCATTGAGTCTTTGCTTTTCCGGGGACGAACCTTATCCACTCTTTTTCGGCAACAGTGAAGAAAGTGGTGTATGGCTGGAAATCGCAAATGGGGTTTATCGCTTCCGGAATAATGCAGGAATTCTGTTTTCTCATTCGTTCGAAAACAAGTTCACTTTCGCATTGGTAAAGGAAAATTCCCAATGCCGGTTCTTTCATAACGGGAATTACATTACGGGAGCGGCTTTGAATACCGTTACTTCAAACAACATGACGATTCGCTCGGGATTGAACGATCGACTGGTTAATCTTTTCATGTACAAGAGAGCGGTTACGGACATGGAAATTTCAGCTTTATACTCAGTCGATTTCCAAAGCTCCAAAGGACTCGACCATTTAGGATTTCAAAATAGTATACAATCTTTCTCGATGGAGATTTAAACAATGGCAACTTTGAAAATTGGTAATGCCCATAATGAATCAGGGCAGAAGTTCTTTGCTTCGAACGACCTTACTACGAATTCGACCGATTTGCTCTGGAAAGGGGCACGAGTCCTTACGGAAGCGTCCTTTACGGTATCGGGGGACTTTGAAGGCACCGGGAGTGCCGATTCGCCTTTGAGCTGGAAAGGCTTTAAGGCTGAAAACGCCGAAGGTACGGTTTTATCCGAAACCGTTAAAACCATCAAGGCCGGTACGAACGTTACCCTTTCCGCTCAGGACGGAGTCCTTACCATTGAAAGCGAAGGCGGTACCGGGAGCGGTGATATTGACCTGAGTAATTACTCAACAACAAGTAATATCTCTCTGGAGACAACCGGTTCCTCTACAGGGGTCACATTAGGGTCGAAGAACGGAACAGTATCTATTTATAGTGGACATGAAGAAAATGGCCTGAGAATCGATAGCACCTATTGTTATTATAAAGGTAGAGACGTTAGCTTGTCGGGGCAGTGGTCTACATCCGTCGGTAATTTTGCTGCCGGAACAACTACCATCAACGCTACAAGTCTAACCAACTTGAAGCTGAAAATCGGTTCCAACGGAACAGCTTCATCAGCCAATACAGCCGGTGGTTTTGTGGTGTTGGGCAGTGATGGTAAGATCCCAACCAGTCTTTATGAACAGGCTGCGGGTGGACTGACATCGGTCGATACCGGTAATGCGATCAACACAGGTCTTACTGGTGATGGCACCGCCAGCAGTCCGATCAGCTTGGACCTGTCCAACTACGGCACGAGAAATGCGATTTCTCTGACAACCTTTGGTGGGTTCACGTTCAAAATCAGTGCTACGACAGCCATGTCCATCGGCACTGATGCCAACGTGCGCATTGCGACGCATACGTATCTGGCAGGGAATTCTGAAGCTGATGTGTATTTCCACGGAAATGCAACGAACACAGCTAACGGACTCGTAGTCCTCGGTGCGGATGGCAAGATTCCTACAAATCTTTACGATGCTGGATCGGGTGGAGGTACCGAAATCGACTGGTCTAACGTCAACGCTACGGAAATAAAGCTCAACGGTTCGGAAGGTATCTGGTTCAACACGGTAATGAACGATATCTTCCTAAAACCCCAGAATGGAGCAGGTACTCTTTTTATCGATGCGATAGACATCCAGCTCAATGAATGCGGACTTAATCAACCGACTGGACTTGTTCAGCTTACGCCAGAGGGAAAGATTCCTACGGAGCTTTATGACGCAGGTGGCGGTACCGAAATCGACTGGGCGAGTGTCAGTGCAGAGCTGATCAGCTTTTCTGCGGACATGGAAATGTCGCTTAATTCGTCCGCAAGGATTATGGTCAGTGGGGGAGAACTCTTAATATGCACCAGTCAGCTCAATTTAGGCGAAGCCGGGGGAACCACTATAAATTTCAATCTGACGACACTCGACGATTTGCAGATTTATCACGTGAATGAAGGCACGTCAGCAACTCCGAACACTGCAGGTGGTTTTGCAGTGGTTGACCTGGAAACTGGTAAACTCCCAGGCAGTATCCTTCCAGCGATGAGCCAGACTTGGACCAGGGCCACACTCAATCAATCTGACTTCTCTACTACGGATGAGACGTATGGCGGTTCTTATAAAGAACTCGATGGTATCTGCACGGTAGAGATCTATGATGCAGATGGATACAAGGTTGAGTTCGACGTGAAGTGTGACTTCATAGGTAATAAAACTCGGGTCTACATCCCGAGCGGTCTCGCCGCTGACACCATCAGTAACTGGACTCTTCTCTACCTGGCGAAGACGATCGCCTAAGTGAAGACTAGAGTTCAAGGAGACTATTATGAGTAAATATATCGATATGGAAGTGAAGACTGATGTTAAGATCGATAAGATCGCACAGTCTACATTGAAGTTTAGAACGTCTGGGGTGACGATCATCCCAGGTATGACCGATATCGGTTCTGCAGGGTTTCGATATACTTCTACTGGTAAGTGGGAGTATAACAATGGAGATGCCTGGGTTGCTCTTTCACCGGAAGGCGCAACACTCCCTACAACGCAAGTGATCGAGATCACAGCATCCGATCTTGTGAACGGAGTTGCTACGATCCAGCACAACCTCGGCAAAGTACCGTTCGGACTGGACTATTCGGTGACGCCAAAAGCAATCACGTATGTTGACAACAACACGATGACGTTGGATTTCAGTGATCAACCAACAACGTTCACTGGAGCGTCGGTGTGGTTTATCGGTAGCCAACAGAGTATGTTGGTGTTGCAGAAAAAAGCTAACTACTACGGGGATGAGGGTGGTACCTTCGTGTGGACCGCAACAGGTACTACTAATAAAACCTGGGTGTATACAAAACAAGTAGAACCTTCTTTAACTGGCGGGTGCGGCTACTACAACAACGACGACAACTATGCTTCGGTGATTATGATTGAAAAGAACGCTTTGTCTTCTACAGGTTATTACATTCACCAAGTAACACAAGATGGAGATTATGGGTTCGAAGCTGAAATCAAATATCTACCCGATATTGATAAATTCAGCGTTGACAATCTAGTCTGGGAGTACGTTGGTTTTAGTGAGACTATTTACGGCCCTATCGACGTTAAATTTGTCGTTGGTTCCTAACAAACAAGGGACATGTGACATGAAACAAGTCATCTCTCATAAGACAAGAGATCTAACGATCGGTGGGATCATCGATCAAGATCAGCTTGCTATCGGAACATCGAGTGGTGTCGCCGCTGGAATCTTCTTCGATAACGGCAAGGAGAATCTTCCTGGGATCCGTTACAATAAGGAGACTTCCCAATGGGAATCCTCTGTGGATGGTATCACTTGGAAGCCGTTTGCATCAAAAGATTCTATTCCGTATGAAGTGATCGATATCACTTCGACAGAGTTGACGAACGGAGTTGCTACCATCCAGCACAACCTTGGGGTAAAATATCCTCTCGGTCTTGGGTTTACCGTTGTTCCAGATGGGATTGAATATATGGATATCAATATTCTTAAGCTTGATTATGGAAGTCATGCTCTTGCTAACTTCCAAGCTAAAGTGTGGTTCTACAACAGCAAGCAGAGTATGCTTACAGGAGGAGCAAGCTCCAATGAAGCCTAATGCAGATATGATAACAAAGATCTTGCATAACTTCCGTGTGAACGGTAAGTTCGACCAGGATCGACTGATCATCGGGCGTGGTGTGGACGAACAACTGCAACTGATGATTACTGACACTATTGGGATTCGATATGTCCCCAATGGCGGGTCTAATCCTAGTATTGAATATACGAACGATGGTATCACATGGCATCCGTTCGGAGGGAACGGTTCTGCAGGTATCGCCTATGAACCGATCGAGTTCACAGGATCCGATATTCAGGATGATGGTAAGATCACGATCCAGCACAACTTCAATGACAAGAATGTGCTGTGTCTTGGCTGTACCCCAGAACCCAAAGAAATCGAGTATCTGGACAACCAGCTTGTCTTGGATTACAGCGATCAAAACAGTTCTAATTTAACTGGAGCCGTTTGGTTCGTTGGAAGCCAACAAGGTATGTTGACAGAACCACCTGCGAAACCAGAATGGGTATTGAGCGGTTGTCTAGACGAGAATGTAAACGGAGCATACCTTCCAATTAAAGAAAGTGATTGGCCTAAATACATTCCTCAGGAAACAATAGAGAAATGCACGATATTTCAAGTTTGGGTGAACACAAATGACAAGTACATATTGGTGACATATAACCCAAGCTCGATAAACGCTATAGGTGTAGTTCCGTCTGGGGAGTGGTCTGATATGCCAACGTATCGCCGATATTTTCCAAATAGTCAAATCCCAACCGATCTGAGTGGTGTTACATTGCCGGGTTCTGGAAACGATACGATTACAATCACAAAATATACGGGGGATAATGCATGAAAAAAGTCATCTCTCACAATACCAGGAACCTTGTTCTTGGAGGTTACAACAACAACTATACACATCTTGATAGCACATCAAGGTGCTATCCAGATATGTTTTTTTTGCCATCCTATGTGTCGTTAACCCAACTAAAAAGAAAGATTATTTATGAAAAATAAAGCTTCTTTGAATCTTCTCATTGTAGACTCTCCGATTGACTCGAAAGCACTGACGGGGCATTTGATGCTCCGTGCTACATCGACTGGGTTGAAAGTCTACGATGCAACCGGGTCTGAAATGGAAACCGGAGGCGGGACAGTCGATTTGTCAAGTGCGGTCATGCGCTATCCCGCTACGGTAGATCCTGAAACCAGAGTCGTGTCCGTTACTGACGGAACTCCGGTTGAAGATATTCGCATCGGGGATGAAATCGTCACTGCCGATGGCGTGTACCAAAAGACTAAAGATTCCATTACAACTGGAAGTATTCCTGATGATGGATCGCATATCTTAGTTTCAGGATGTACAGACCCAGATGATGTGAACGGAATTTATGTTGCGACAGGCGAACCAAATACCTGGAAAAACGAAACAAGTAATAACTGGATAAGTCGACTTGATGGGTACGGTGGGGGTTTATTGCATCATCACAAGCCCCGTCTAACCCTGGAGACACCAATATACGTTATCGTGCAATTGCCGCAACAGCACAAAACCCGTGGGATGCTAACTTTACCCCATCCAACGCAGCCGGAGCAATAAGCGTACAAAAATATTCAGACCTTGTATCCAAAACTGATACAATTGATTTGTTTGAATATGCGTCCTTGCCGATAGAACCAGAAAACATCGTCCAGTCGGTGAACGGAAATAAACCGGACGCCAACGGTAACGTCGCGATAGAAACTGGTGGCTCGGTTGATGAATCGCGACTGCTCCCCACCGTAACATCTGAGAACACAATTGTTATTGGTACATCTGAAAATAAATGGGGAACTACCACTAAACAGGAATTCTTATCTGACATCGATAATCGTGTCAGTGCATTGGAATCTGCACTTGGAACGGTAGAGTCGTCATTGGATCAAATTATAACTGGAGAATGAAATGTCTATCAGTGAAAAAATTGCAACTATTCAGCAACAAGTGGCTGCAGCACATAGTGCTATTACCAATAAAGGTGGTACTGGATCAGCTGGTACTCAAAACCTAGTATCAGCAATCAATTCAATACCTGCTGGTGGGGGGAGTCCTGGTTTAGAAACACCCGATGTGTATCTAAAGGTAGAGAAACTCTTCACCATGACGCCTGTTAGTAAGAAAGGCGTGTATTTAAACGGAACGTGGACTCGCGACCTTGCATGGTTAGCACCCGCAAATGTTCCGATGACTTTCTCAAATGGTGAGTTTGGGTGGAGCGGTACTAGAGCACTTGCAAGGTATAAGAAAGAATATAGTGGTAAAACGTACTACCTCTACGTTCATAACTTAGAAGGTTACTACTATGATGATCCGACACCTTGGAACGAACTCAATATTCAAAATCTGGAGCAATTTTTAACCAACATTGATTCGTTGGGTTGGTCTGGTGATATAAGCCTGTGTTACACAATTTCTCGTAATCACTATACGCCAGAACAAATTACATCTACAAATTTTGAGGAATCACCAGAAATTGAGACATTCAACGCAAACGCTATGTCTGCTGATTCTGGTTTGATTTGGAATTTATTCGGTGTCGATGAAATGGGTATGGGCATGTCTGCTATAAGCTACAACGTATCACAACGCGGAGCAGACTCCATTACGTTCACACTGGAAGCGTCTCCTGATTCCGAGATAACGAGTGGATGGAACGACACTCACAAGGGATATATAGGATTTGAGAAAAACTTCCAGTACGGTCGATTGATCCTCGACGACGGCGTCGACTATTTAAGTGGAAAATGGATCGGTTACAACGATTCAGAATCGCCTATGTCTAAGCAGTTTGGTGTTGGAAAAGTAAGAGAATGGAAACACGAAACCAACAACGTGTATGCTGCAGAGTTGGCAGGGGAGTATATCGGAGAAGAAACGTACAGTACATTTCCAGAACACGGTGGATTTGGTTTTATGGAAATACCACTCCCACACTTTCCAAGGGCCACACAAACAGAATGGAGAACTCGTTACTACACATTAGGTAGCGTTTTATTTCCAACATATCAGATGCGACATGTTGAAATACAAAACGGAGGATCCGGCTATGTAGTTGGCGATCTAATAAAAGTTCATTATCAATTGTGCAGTAGACAAGCACTTGATCACATTGAACATGATAAATACCGTACCAACTTTAGTGATCAGTATTTGCTACTATGTGTAACATCTGTTAACCAAGAAACAGGTGCAGTGACGGGTATTACCGATCTCACGTTCGATTCAATCGATACTGAACGTTTGGGTGGACGTGTTTGGGAATATCGGGCATTCAACAGGTGGATTTACGGAGGAGATGCTGATGCAGATACCCCGGAAACACAAGTATTGAATCAGAATGCCACCAATGGTTCGGGTACTGGATTTGTTGGTACATTAGTATCAAAAGTATTCGGTCAAGTTCCCGACTACACTCCAATGTTTGGAGTAGAACGTGATTTCTATTGGTTAGCATGCAAATCGCTTACAGGGAATACCGGTGATCAATTCCCAGAAATATACGAACTATATCGCATCAGAACTAGTCTTTCTCCAATACAGTAAATGGATGTATATATGGTTATTGATCAAACTCTGCAACCCTATACGCAATTTAAAAGATCATGCTATGCAAACACTATTCAACCAAACAAAGGAGTTCTCCTATGGGTGTTATTATCAATCCTGGAGAGACCTTGGTACACCTCACCACTTAGCATCAGAAGGAAGCTGACAACTGGATGAAGATTCCGTCTGGGAGAACCTTGACGGATATACTTCTTACAAACTGACCATCCCGTTCAATATGGACGAAGAAGGCGACATCTCCACTTCGTTCCAATGGTCGTGGTACATGGTTGGCGCAGCGACCTTTGTTGACCCGTTCCCGACCATTGCATAATCCTTGAAACCAAAGCGCGGATTTCGGAAAACAACCACCGGAATCCGCAATCCACCACAATACAGGAACGATTTTTAAATGATTGTTCCTGTATTTTCATTTGTAAATGGAGATTCTTATGGGATTATTCAAACGTGAATTTACGGCTCATGAGCATAAAATGCTGGATGAAGCCTTTGAAAGAATCGTTAAAACCTTTCGCAACCATATCGAACATCCGGAGTACGCTTATCAGTATTTTCATGCGGAAACGCAAGATCAGAAACGCCGGGTTATTCACGACATGAACGAAATGACTTACGTTTCTTGCGGAATTTATAAATGCGCAACCAAGTGGCACCCGATTTCTTGGGTTGGATACGGATTCTGCTGTCCGTTTTTACCGGGACGTGGAATCCTGATTGCCGAGAAAACCTTTAAAGAAGGCATCAACACTCTTACCGAAATCGTTGCGCACGAGTTTTCGCATTCGCAGCTTTATACAATCGACGGCCCGATGGGTCAGGGAATCGATTCCGAAAGTTTTGAACATTGCATTAACGACGCTTGGAAATGGTCGTCGCTGACTTACTGAACCGGTAACTACGGAGGACTTTATCATGTCGAATCAGGTGAAGTTAGGAAGGTTGTTTGTTGTCGAAAATAAAAAGCGCAAATCTTCTGAAAATGCCCGATATTGTGCAATCCAGGTTGAAGATTTCGAAGGGGGAAATGAAGAATGTCTACTCTTTACCGAAAAAGAGTGGAACACGCTCCCGATTGTTGATACGAAAATTGAACTTGTGGATGGAAGGCTTTATCCCTTTACCGACGGGGGATTTACCGGATACCTTGTTAAAACCACCGAGCAACGCGATGAAAGCTGGTTTATTGTAGTCCGTAAATTATCTGAAAAGAAGTATCTTTCCGCGCAGGAACGTGCCAAAAAGAATCCCGAAGACCTTACTCGCAAATCTTGGCTTACCGATTTGTTGGATTAAAGAACTTTCAGTTTCGCAATTTCATTTTTCTCGAATAAAGAGTAAATGAAATTGCGAATCATCCTCAATAAATCATATTGGGATCGAAATACGTTTTGTAAATGAATGCTCTCTTGACTTTGTAATAAGGTTCCTTCATTAAATCATAACAAATCGCCAAATGCTTATTGGGGACATCCGGAGTATCATTTTTATAACGTAAGGCTTCAATGCGTCGTTCAACGCATTTAGCAATTTTAGGACTATCGGGATCGGGAGCCGTACAAATCACACTGTAATCCGTGTATGCGGTGAAAGGGAATCCCCATAACGTTCCTTCAAGAAAAACAATATCAGGGTCATACGGAGTGTAACGGTCTTCAATGTGTTCGATTATGGTTCCTTTTTCATAAACAAATATTCTCCGGAGTTTAATTGGGAGTTTTTCATATTTTTTAAAGGTTCCTGTCACATAAAATTGTGGTACCCATTTTGACCACGATTTTTCTTCGTTGTATTCTTTGAGTCCTTCAATTACAAGTTCTTTTAAAACCTTTTTGGCTTCTTGATTTTCACAAGTAACTTGATAACGGTTATTTATTTCGAAGGGAACTCCGTTAAATTCCCCGATGATGTAAGGTTTCATAACAAATCTCCTCTCAAAATTCCGATTACAAATCCAAAATATTCCGGGTCAGTTTGGAAAAATTTAAACGGGTGCTCCATTAATTCTTGAAGTCCCATGGAAAGAATTTCGGTGGATACAACCTTACCATTTTCAATATAAAGTTTACCACAGTAAGGGTTGAAGAAAGCGTCTTTTTTGGCGTATTCGTTGCCCTCATACTTTGTTTCTTTGATTAGCTTATTTAATAATTCCGCTTTCTCCCCTTGCGTCCTGTATTCAAGGAACTCAATACACCGCTTCTTAACTTTCGAATTGTTATTTTCAATCCAATGAGCGGTTTCGTGGAGCCATAAGGAAGATGCTGAATTGGTTTTCAAGAAAATAGTACCGTTCCCGTACCCTCCCCGGTTTTCATTGGCGGTACCGGGTTTTGTAACCGAAACATTCAACGGCGTTTTCGGCATTACTTCCTTGTTTACTACCATTTCAAGGTATTTGAACGGTATCTTGTGATTGTTTGAAAACTCCGGTACTTCACTTTCGACTTTTCCGACTTGAATTTTTCCACGCTGGTCTTCGGGGAGTTTCAAACCTTCGAAAGCAATGTATTCCCGTTTTCGTTCCAAAATCTTGGTTTCGCTTTCCAACGCTTCGAATTCATTGAGCAATTCTTCTCTTTGACCACAAGTAAGTTCCCCGGTGGAGTATTGATGCCGAGCCAGTTCGGCAACTTGCGCTGAAAGTTTTTGACTTTCCATCATGTTCCGGAAAAGCCGGGAGTTTATTTCGTCGCTTGCTCTTTTGATGTTCAGGAAGCACTTCGCCACTTCGGGCTGGTAAGAGTTGATCTTCCTTGAAAGTTCCGTTGGTTGCAAGGGGACTTTGTTTACTTCACCGGAAGGCGTACCCAAATCCCCGTAATTACGTGTTAGGCGCTTTCTCACATGGGTCGGACGCTTCCTACTCCATCCCTTTGGAGTACGTTTAAAACCGCCTCCGGGATGCTTCTTATGCGTTGGATCGTAAACGTATTCGTAACCTTCGGAAGCAAGAAGCTCTTTTGCGATAAGCAAAATCTCCTTTGCAATCCTTTGATTTTCTCGATTCATAACGATTATCCTCTTTAGGGAGTGAACTTACATTACATAAAATTCGCTCAAAATAAATATAATCGGTTGAACACGGGATTTCAATTTTTTCCGTCCAAAATCATGCTTTATGAGTTGTATGAAGCAGCATCAAAAATTTCGCAAATTTCCCTCATGGTTCATACTCCCCCAAAAAACCTTTATTTTTCCCCGAATTAAAACCAAACTCAAATAATAAAAATTACGGAGAAAACGATCCGATGGAAAACAACAAGACTTTCGTAAAAACCAAAGATGCCGAAGAATCTGCTTTTTACTGGACTCTGGAAGATAAGTTCGAACTCGAACGAGTCGAAACCGTCGAGCAGTTCGGCAGAAACATTGTATGGTTTGTTTTCGGTACCCGGCTTTCTCCGCTTGAACTGGATCAACTGAAACACGATTATCTGAATGGGCGCTGCCTTGTTGAACCGAGGAAATATTCCTATCGTCGTTCCGAAGTCAAAAGTATCATTCGCGAGAAATACAACAACTAAAGGCACTATGCCGGGAAGTGCCTTATCATGGAAGAGTTTCAGCTTATCGATTTTCTGCAACACCATCTTGGATGGACGATTACGTTCCTGGTATTGTTTACAGGGCTTGTGGTTTCCATTTTTGCAAAGGGAATTGCCGGGGCATTAGGCAAATACTTGCAGGATTCTTTATTACACGGAAAGATCTTCAATATGCGGAAAATCGACATTACAAAGCACCCGATTTTCACAAAGTACCGGTTCCTTATAAACCAGCGCTTGAAGTACATAAACTGCCATTGTGTTTTGCGTAAAAAGATTTTCTGCGACTTGATGACGATTCGAATCGAAGTTTACAATAAAATCGTAAAAGAGTTTTCTCTACGCGATGACATCAATCAGATTTCGATTGTTGAATTTCAATACGCGATGCGTGAACTTATGCTCCAAACACTTTCGGTCTGGAAAGAAAAGGCTAAAGTGGAAGGAATCCCACAAGTCGTCATTGACCGATTTATCGAATCGACAGAGGAAATTCGAGAATCGTTTTTTCTTTTTGTTCAGTCTGTTTCGAATTCGACCTACTCCTATGCGGACAACATTTCCCGTACCAGTGCGGTGTTTGATATGCTTTCCGCTTTTGAGGAAGCACTTCTTATCAAACTTGAAGAATCCCTTGACGAAATGAATGGGGAAATCTCCGGAAGCACTTACAAGGGAATTGTTTGCCAGAACTGTCCTACTTGTCAATCCAAACACAGTAAGTAAAACATGTCAAACTCGGCGTTAAAAGTCCTTATCCTCTCCGGAGGAGGAATATTCGGCATGATACCGTGTCATTTTCTGAGTCTGGTGGATGACGACGACTTCGAAAAAATCGATATCATTGCCGGGACTTCCATTGGGGGAATACTTGCGCTTTGTTATGCTTCCGAACTCGGAGTGGAAAAGACTCGAAAGTTATTTAAGGAAGCCGCCCCGCAGATTTTCAAACCGAACGTGTTTCGACGCTTTCTTCCGGGTAAGAGTCTTTATTCCACTCGGAAAATCGAAACGTTTCTGCGGAAGGCGCTTCCGGGCAAAGTAAAGGATTGCCCCAAAAAATTCATCGTGCCTTGCATGAATTTCCGGAAAAAAAGTTTAGTGGTATTTCAGAATTTCGATGAATCATACTCCGATTACGATTTGTGGAAAATCGGTCGAAGCACTTCTGCCGCGCCGATATTTTTTGAACCTTTTTCGGAAAACATTCTGATTGACGGAGGAATTGTTGAAAACGTACCTATTGGAATCATGTTTTCGGTATTGCAGAAGCACTTGAACGTCCCCAAAGAACAAATCGATGTATTCGTACTGGGTACCGGAACAAACCAGCCCAATGACGATTTAACCCTTAAGAAAGTAAAACGCTTTTCACTGGTGCGGTGGGCAATAGAATTACTTCCGATCATTACAACCGAAGCCAATGAAATGTTGAGCATTATAGTCGGGAAGAATTTGGGCTTTCGGACTTTTCAACATTTCAATCCGGTAACTATCCAGGGGCGACTTGATGACGCAAGCCAAATCCAAGACGGTACATTGGAAGAAAGCTGCGAAATTTATAATTCCATTTTTTTACAGGAATGGAAAAAGTTCCTAAACAAGTAACAAAAGGAAAAGAAAAAATGAACACTTCCAATGCAGAAAAAGTTTATGAAGCCACGGTCAATGTGCATGTACCTTCGTTGAAATGTTCATACCTTGCCGGGACTCGCTTCCTGGTAAAAGACAATATGGTTATTGCCGGATTTAACGAAACTCCGCTGAGCCACGACTTCAAACTGCTGGTGCGTAATGGGATTTTGCGGGAACTCAGCGCTGACGAAACCAGTACCCCGGAGCAGATTACTCAGCCGAAGGTTATTCGAGTTCCCGAACGCAAGAAAATGAAGGTTGAAATTCTCGACGAGCCGCAGACCACAATCGTAAAGAAAGTAGGCACAAACCGCGCCCCGGCAGCGACAGTGACTCCGATTACCGAAACTCCCGAAGCCGAACGTACCGTTCGCGGTATGAAAGTCGTTACCACCCAGACAACCGATATTTCGCCCAAACAGGCGGCTGCTACGGAAACGAACGCAACGCAGACCAAACCGCTTACCACCAAGCCGAATGTTTCTTCGGAAAAGCTGCAGGAAGTCGAAGCCCGTAAGCAAGCCCGGCTGAAAGCACTTGCAAAAGCACGTCAGTCCTGGTCTGAAAAGGCAGCAAAGGCCCGGCAGGAAAAATCCAAAGCGTAAGGGAGTCTTTCGTTATGGCGGCGTTTTATGAGTTTCAACGGGAAGACGGCGAATGGATAGTCAAGGCGTTTCCTTTCGGACAATGCCCGAAAGAAATCGTTTGTGAAGACGGCGTAAAGGCTATTCGTGGCTGGCGTAGTGCTCCTACGATCAGTTACAAGCCCGGAAGCGAACCGGCCAGTGTACTCCGCAGTAAAGCCGAAAAGCGTTACCAAGCCAACATTAACGCCGGTAAACGCGGTGAACACGAATGGCGGGAGCGAATGCCAAAACTTCAGAAATAATTATTCTGTTTCATATAACGAGTGCGAGGAAGTTTATTTCCCTCGCACTTTTTCACAACCAATCAACGCAGGAATTTTCAACATGGAAGAAATCATTTTGTACACTACGCATTGTCCGAAGTGTCGAGTCTTGGAAACCAAGCTCCAGCGTAAGCAGATTGCCTACCGCGAATGTACCGATATCGAAGAAATGAAGTCGCTCGGTATTCAGTCCGTTCCGCAACTGAAAGTCAGAAATGAATTAATGGACTTTGTGCAAGCCAACGCCTTTATCAATACCTTGTGAGGTACTTCCTTATGAACATCAATATTAAACTTGACCACAACTTTACCGCAGCGTTTAATCGTCTTAACGCCGAAGGCGGCGACCAGTTATCCCGGCTTAATGGTTTTTCGGAGTCCCAGCTGAGCTACACTGACTTCATTGACAACTTCATCGACAAAAACACGGTTGCCGACTCCTCGATTGACGGTAATGCGAATGTCGGAACCAAGGATGTGTGTTCTCTTCTTTCCGAGATGAATAAACCGCATTTGAAGCTCCTCGCATTCAACAAAATCTTTTACGAAATGAACAAGAAATGGGGCTTCCAGACCGCCAATGAATGGCTCAAAGCGGAATGGCAAGGCGATTTTTATTTGCACGACGCGTCGACTTCGACTTCGGTACCGTACTGCTATGCTTACGACCTTGATGATCTTGCAAAGAAAGGACTTTATTTCATTGAGGGCTTCAATGCACAGCCTCCGGAGCACCTCGTAACGTGGACAGACTTCGTTGGAGAGTTTGTGTCGTGGACGTCGAATCGCTCTTCTGGAGCTTGCGGATTGCCTTCCTTCCTGATTTATTCATATTACTTCTGGCGGAAAGATGTTGAGTCCGGCTACTATACTCGAAGCCCGGAGTATTATCGCGATCAGGAATTTCAACGCATCATTTACAAGCTGAATCAGCCCTATCTCCGGGTGAATCAAAGTGCGTTTACGAACTTTTCGATTTTCGACAAGAGCTATCTGGTTGAACTTTTCGGCGGTAAGGAATTCCCCGATGGGACGTTCATGATTGACGCGATTGATGAAATCCTTGAGTACCAGAAACGCTTCATGGAAGTGCTGGCGGACATTCGTGCAAAGAACGCAATGACCTTCCCGGTAATGACGTATTCGCTTTTGTTTCAAAACGGGAAATTTGTGAATGAGGATTACGCCAAATGGTGTTGCCGCCATAACATGCGGTGGGGGGACTCCAACTTTGCGACATTTGATGACGTGACTTCGTTATCTAATTGTTGCCGCCTTATTTCCGACGTGAAAAAACTCGGTTACTTCAACTCCATTGGAGGAACCGCCCTTAGCGTTGGAAGCGTCAAGGTCAATACCATCAACCTTGCCCGGATTGCCTATTCGAATACGCGAGAGGAGTATTTGAACTCTCTCCGTAAGAAAGTCCAGCTTAACCTCAAATGCCTGGATACGGTACGTTCGATTATTAAACGGAACGTTGAAAAGCGACTCTTACCGAATTACTCGAAAGACGTAATGTCAATGGACAACCAGTACAATACCATCGGCATTATCGGCATTTACGAAACGCTCGAAAAATACAACTACCTCCATGTTGATGAGTTCGGCTACACTTCCTACACCGATGAAGGTTTGGAGTTCGCCAAAGAAATCTTGAAAACCATTCGGGAAGAAGCCGACCGCTTCCGGGAGGAAAATCATTGCGACTACCTTATCAACGTCGAGCAAGTTCCTGCGGAACGTGCAGCGTCCATTCTTATGGCGAAAGACAAGCTCTTTTTCCCGAACGAGAAATACACGCTTCCCCTTTACGCCAACCAGTGGATTCCGCTCGCAGTCAAAACTACCATCAAGGAGAAAATCCGGATTTCTGCAATTCTCGACAAAGCCTGTAACGGCGGGAGTATTGCTCATATCAATATTTCAACTCCCTTCAAGTCGTTTGAGGAAGCCTGGGAAATCCTGAACTTTGTCGCTTCAAGCGGCTGCAATTACTTTGCTTTCTGCTACCGAATTTCCGTTTGTAAGACGAACCACAGCTTCTTTGGGGAAACGTGTCCTTATTGCGGAGAACCCAAGTATACAACGGTACAGAGAATCGTAGGGTTTCTTGTTCCGGAAAAGAACTATTCCAAAGAACGCAAGGAAGAATACTGGATGCGTTATTTCTTCTGAGGTGGTTTCGATGAAAGTCAAGGAAATCATCTTTGAAGATTTTGTCAACTACAAGCGTCCCTGTATGTTTATCGGGACTTGCCGGTGCGACTGGAAATGCTGCATTGAAAATGCTGATTGCAAATGCCAAAACGCCGGTATTTCCCGATACCCGGACATCACCGTGGAAGATGAAAAACTTATCGGGCTTTACCTTGAAAACCCGATTACTCACGCGGTGGTGTTCGGTGGGTTGGAACCGCTTCTTCAATTCGAGGAAGTGGTTGACTTCATTCGGAAGTTTCGTCAACATTCAAATGATGACGTTGTGATTTACACCGGTTACTTTCCGGAGGAAATCGAAAAGCAAATTTCCGTATTGAAGACTTTCCAAAACATCGTAATGAAATTCGGGCGGTTTCGACCAAATGAACCGCCGCATTTCGACGAAGTTTTGGGAGTTGACCTTCCAAACAGTGAGCAGTTTGGGATGCGGTTATAAAGTTTTATTTTGAACATTAAAAAACCCCGGAACAATCCGGGGTTTTCGCTTTAAATCATTCCCATGCGGTAAAGTTTGTTACAAGCACGCAGCGCCTTTCGAACGTAAAAGGGCAATGCTAAGGCAGCGTCCTGATCGACGTAAAATGAAGCGTAACCGTCGCAGTAACCCGTCGAAGAAAGGAAGAATTTGGAGTTTTCGTAAAAAATCCCTACCACCTTCCCATAAAAGTTCGGCAACTGCGGAAGAAGTTCTTTTACAATTTGTTCCTCGGTACCTTTTTCTTTGGAATCGAATACAAATTCTTCGGAAGAGAACTTGGGATTTTCGTACATTTCCAAATAAGACTTCAACGCAATTTCGCGTAGCTCACTGAATTTCTTTAATGAACACTGAAAGTTATTTACCTCGGTAAGAAATAAGCGAGCATTATCAAATCCTTCGATTTCTTCAAACTCGATGATATTCAAACAACAACCGATAAGGTCGAAGATATTTTGATTTGCGTGTTTTGCGTTTTCCACGCAAAATGCATAAAGGCATTCCGCTTTGGCCAATGAATCACACTCTTTCAACAAATCGTCCCTCAATTCCTGCCAGTCCTTTTCGGGAAGAGTTTTCCCGGATTCCAACGCGGTTCTGTAAATCACTGTGCTTTCCATTGTCTTACCTCTTTTGTTTTTTGTTATTGTATTTTAATCCTTTCTACTAATATATGAAGCGTTTCGAATTTTTTCAGAAAAAATCCCATTTTAATGGAATTTGGAAATTGTTTTAATTACCGATTTCTTTTTCTGAAATTATTTTGAACTAACGTTATATGCTTTCAATTTTGCAAGCCTTTGATATTCTCGCATTAACTTCGATTTTCAAAAAGTTTTTTATTTTTGCTTTTCTTTTAAATAGGAGAATTTTATGGAAACCATCCCCGGAACTTACATTCCAAAGATTGATTCGGGAAACGCAAAGATAAATACTCTTGTAAACGTCCTTATTTTCCCGACTATCATGGAGTTCGAGCAAATCATAATCAACCATGAAACCGGAACAATCCTTAACGACCGGCTACTTCGCTTTACTTATTCGAACTGGAATGAGTCTTATCCCGTGGAAGTATTTCTTAACGGCGGAAGAAAGCTCCTTTCCAGCGAACTCTTTTCCGTCGACCATGAAATGGGAAAAATCAATCTCAATTTTGATTTGACTCCAGGGGATAGTCTTCAAACAACATACTGTTTTAACTACTTCCCTTACGCAGTTCTGGAAGGGTTTATTCATCGTGCCGTGGTTGTAACCAATACCGCCGGTAACGGCGCTACGTTGAATTACACCATTGAAAACATTCCTGACGGATGGTTGGGAATCCTTGCAGACCTTGTTGTTTCAATGTGCATGGAAAAGCTGATTCTTGAATATGACTTGTGGAAAGGGCGGCTTATTTTTGCCATTTCGCAAAATGGGTTTTACGACGGCGGCGATAGTATTGTTTCGCAACTTGAAACCGTAAAACACAATGCCGAAGAACGTGCTTACATGTCGCTCAACAATCCCAAACTGCGTGCTCCCAACTTACTTGCCGGGCCAACCGAACATTATTACGAAGCGCTTCTTATTGGTTCCACGGCCCGTTACAAAAACGGCAGCATAAGTTATGGCCCTCTCCGTGGGGCAAAGTTCAATCGACTTGTAGGAAACCTTCCGAGGAAATAAAAAACCATGTACCAGACAATCCAAATCACCAATCAAGACTTTACGGGAACGGATTATTCCTATTCCTGGGAAGGTACTACGCTTATAATTCAACACGGACTTGGTTCGGATTACGTTGCGCAACTTCTCGACGGGGAAAACACCGTTGTCGTTTACCCAATGCAAATTGAGGAAAACGAAATCCGGGTTTCCTTTCCGGAACTTCCCGATGACGGAGAATCCTTCGAATGCCGGGTGTTTTCCGTTTCGGAAACGCCCTCCCCTATACCCGAAGACGAAAAGTATTACTCCGGCCCAAAGGAAAACATTTTGCTCTTTTGCAAGTCACTGAATATTTCCGACGACCGCCTTTCCTCCATTCGTCCACAGTCGATCGAAAAGTACCAGCGCCTTGTGGACGACGCAATCGACGGGTATCTTACGGAGTTTTACTTTACACCGATTTGCGCTTACAATCAAGTGCAGAACGATGGTTCGGTAAGGAAGGTTTTTCCGGGCAAGCTGAGGCTCCTTGCGATTCAATGGACGGCAGGGCTGCTTCTTCAATCGGAGTTTCAAAACCTTGAACCCAACGTAAACGAACAAGCCCGTCTTTTTGTTGAAGACGCAAAAAAGGAAATGCAGCAAATTACCGATTTCAGCATGAGGATTCCGGGACAACGAAGGAAGAATCCGTTACCGACAATGCCACCAAACCTTGCGCCTTCCAAAACAGCGGAGTATTTCTTGTAAATGATTACGTCGCCCAGTAACATCATCGAAGGGTTAATCCTGATCCTGAAAGAGAATATTGACGAAATCAATTCTCTTATTCAGGTTTACCGGAAAAAGGACACGCTTCATCTTTTCAAGGGAATGCGGAAAACGCTTCCTTTAACGTCGTTTCCTTCGCTGGAAATGGAGCCTTCTTCCGGTTCGATGGAGTGGACGCATTTAAGCGCAATGACCGGGGAATACTCCATTGATTGTACTTTAACGGTGAATTGCGGTACTTCCAATGAACTCGGAGCGGAATACATAAGCGAACTTACTCGGAAAATTATTCAGATATTCAATTACCCGACAAACATGTCCTGGGTCATTCCAAACGAATACCAGGACAAAAACAAAACCCCGGTCTTGTGCCAGTACTCCGATATCAGAAGCGTGGAATTTGGTGCGGCGAAGGATTTCGTGATTCGGGTGGCTCGCTGGCAGATAAACTGCCGGGTACTGGAGTCGTTTCCGCATCCGGGTAAACTTCTCGGTCCGGAAAAAGTTAATTGGAAAGAAGACCACATTCCAACGAATTAAAATAGGGGAATCCCAATGAACACTTCAAAGATTTTGAAAGAATGGCCCCGATTTCGAAAAGGGCTTGATTCGGCAATTCGATCGGATCGTCTTATGAAGATAAACTTTGACTTTAATCTTCATCCGGACTTTCACAAGAAAGACCTTGACGAAATGATTGAAGCGGTAAACTCCTCGCTCAAATCAATTCGTATTATTCAGGAGGAACTGCAACGTGGATAACAGGGACTGGAAAAGGCTGCGCGTTTTTGAAACCTTTCGCTCGATCGTTATGAGCTACATGAAAATTAAAAACGCATTCATATCCGAGTCGCAAATCGACCGTTATTCCGATGAGCCGGTTTTGATTTATCAGCTCGAAAAAATCGAAAACGAACTCCGTAAACTCAAAGTGAAGCTTGAGTCTTACAAGAAATTGAAGAAACTTTAGTGTTTGCGCTTATAAACGCCCACTAAACAGACGGATGAAAAAATTCGAAAACCGAAATTAGGAGAGAATTATGCCTACTTATTTTTCCGGTGACGTTGGTTACAGAGGTATAGTCAAACTCAACAACGTGATTCTGCTTGCGACGGGTGGCAATATTAACCTTGCCCACAATCCCATTTTCTCGACTGGTGTCTGGGGCGCTGGTTATCAGAACGCTTCCGACCAGGTCGCGTATGCCGACAACTACTTGCAGCTTGACGGAAGCATTGCTTGCGAAATGACCGCTGGTGATGGTTTCAATGCCATTAAGCTTTTTGCCTTTACCAACCGTGGTGCGGAAAAGGGAACTCCGATTGTTATCCTTCCCAACGGCGAACACGGGTTTCAGGGGAACGGGTGGTGTACTTCGCTGTCGTTCAGTTCTTCTCAAGACGCGGTACTTACCGCAGACATGAACTGGTCGAGTTACATCGACGGTGAAAACAATGTAATTCTTGCGGGTACTTCTTCCAACTCTCCGCTTGGTGCTTCCGGTGGCGAACTCCCGATGGCATATAACGGACTTTATCCGTATTGGGCAACGGAAATTTACGCCGATGCCGAAGGTAACACAAAAGTCCCCGACGTTATGAACTGGTCGGCAAGCTACTCGTCCAGTGTTGAATACCTCAAGACTTGCGGAACCGGCACCGCATATCAAGACGACAACGACTTCCCTGCACCGCTCGCTCCGGACTACATTGTGCTGGGGTCGATGTCTGCGGAAGGCAGTTACACCGTTTTCAAACTTCAAGACGAATTCGACCCGAACTCGTACCATGACCAGCGAGCTCTCATGTTTGAAGTGAAATCTCCGGCAGACACGACTGGACACAAGATTCTGCTTCCGAAAATTGTAAGGTCTTCGGGCGGTACCTCGATTCAGACCGGAAGCGGTTATATTACTGCGGACTTCTCCTTCACCGCAATCGGCGATGGAAAGAACCCTCCGCTTGCGCTTGATCCGGTGACCACTTAAATCAAGCCACAAAACCGCTCGGTCAGGCAGGGTGTTTATAACCCTGCCTTTTTTATACACGGAGTCAAGTTCAATGCCAAATACACTTTTAATAAGCGGAAGCTATACCCCTTACGCAAGGTTATCGATA
>ERZ824978.1669-NODE-1669-length-22316-cov-5.869907_pt1 | contig 22316 bp, 19 predicted proteins | sample MGYA00519860_ERZ824978 | MGnify/ENA primary metagenome ERZ824978 (study PRJEB31778, sample SAMEA3449184) | human gut metagenome | biome: human gut; feature: human-associated habitat; material: faeces | place: United Kingdom | collected 2010/2012 ... | reverse complement strand
GCGGTCGCAGATCTGTTCGACCTCCTCCATGTAATGGCTGGTGTAGATCACCGTGGCGCCGGCCTGGTTGAGCCGCTGGATGCCTTCCAGAATCGAATTGCGGCTTTGCGGGTCGACGGCGACCGTGGGTTCGTCGAAGAAGATCAGGTTAGGCTTGTGCGCGATGCCGCAGGCGATGTTCAGGCGTCGCAGCAGACCGCCGGACAGTTTGCCGGGCCGGAACTTGCGGAAGTCCTGGAGTCCGACGAATTCGATGGACTCCTCGACCAGCGGCGCGCGGTCGGTTTTCTTCGGCACGTACAGCGAGCAGAAGTAGTCGATGTTTTCGGTGACGGTCAGTTCGTTGAACACGGCCACGTTCTGCGGCACGATGCCGATACGACGTTTCAGCGCGTAGGAGGTCGGCGTCATCGGCTGGCCGAACACGCGAATCGTGCCCGAATCGTAGGTGAGCAGCGCGAGGATGCAGTTGATCGCGGTGGTTTTGCCGGACCCGTTCGGTCCAAGCAGCCCGAAAATCTCGCCCTGGTTCACGTCAAGGTCAAAATAGTCGAGCGCCACCATGTCGCCGTAGCGTTTGACCAGTTGGCTGACGTGCACGGCCAGAGCCGGGTTGGTTGTCGAGTCGTGTTCGGAAGCTCTGTTGTCGGTTGTCATAGTCACTCCCTTCCTTGGCGATTCCATCATCCCAAGAAGGGGCCGGACGCCGCCACAGGCAAACGTCACGACTTGGCCGTACAGGCGTGACATTTGTCATTACAGTCCTTCGGCGTCGGTCTGCATGGCCTTGTACACCTTATCGACCGGCATCAGGCTGATCTCGTCCATCGAATAGTTGGACGCCCTGTGGCTTTGCGTAATCATCGGTATCATCCCTTTACGGTTGTGTCGACGACATCCGACGCTTGTGCCTCATCTATTCGGGAAGTGTAAGCCCGTTGTCTTGGACCGTCATGCGGGTAATTCCGCACGCCCGTCAAGTTCGTCGTGTTCCGCACACCGCTAGACTGGTGGTGGAAGAGCGTCGAGCCGGGGAGGTGCCATGCGCGTGTTGGCCGAGATGGGCTTGCTACTCGTGTTGGGCCTGGTTGTCGGGCTACGGTCCGATGGCGTGTTCATCGCCGGCCTGCTGTTGGCCGTTTCCGTCGCCGGATTGGTGGAATGGCTGCGTCCCGCGCAATGGTCTTGGGTCTTGTGTACGGCGTATCTCGTCATCGCCGTGGCGGTGCCTTCATGGTGCGCGTTCATGCCGCTCATCGCCTACGATACTGCACGGCTGCCGGCCCTCGCCTCGACCGGAGCCCGGGCTGGGGCACGGACTGCGGCAAGTGGCCGCTCCCCCAGTGTCTCGCGGACCGCGGCCTCTCGCCGTTCCCTTGCCGATGCAATGCGTTCGGCCCCGTGGCTTTCGGCCGCCGCGCGCTGGATATGGGTGTTGCCGCTGATCGCGCTCTGGTTCGCCCGTGGCACCGACCGTCTCCAGACGCTGGTGATGACGCTGGTCGCCCTGCTTGGATTCGTTCTGGGCCGGGCCCGCGCCTCCTCGGACGAGGCGCGGCGCGCGTTGCTGCACGCGCAGGACAGGGCGCGCGAATCCTCGCGGGCCACTCGTTCGCGCATCGCCGACATCGATGAGGAACGCGCCCAGTCGATTCGCATGGCGACCCTCGGCGAGCGCACGCGTATCGCCCGGGAGATCCACGACAATGTGGGCCATCTGCTGACCCGCGCGATCATGCAGGCGCAGGCCGGCAAAACGGTGGCCAAGGCGACGAACGATACGGTCGCTGCGCAAGGGTTCGCCACGTTGGGTGCGACGTTGGATGATGCGATGACGATGGTGCGCCGTTCGGTGCATGATCTTGAGGATGATGGCACTGATTTCGCCGCGCAGATCGATGATGCCGTCACGTCGTTCGACGGCATCTCCCCCGGTTTCGCCGTGACGCTGGCCAACGATATCGCCAAGGCGCCTGCGCCGGTCTCGCGCTGTTTCGCGACCGTGATTCGCGAGGCATTGTCGAACGTGGTGCATCACAGCGCGGCGCGCGAGGCGAGCGTGACGTTGCGTGACTTCCCCGCGTTCTGGCAGTTGGTCATTCAGGATCCGGGGCCGGCCGTGTCCGAGTCCGATGGGTCCCGGACGGCCGCTGTCCGCCCGCGTGCGATGTGTGCCACGCGCGTCGGCTCGCGACTCGCCGCCGACAGTGTTGCCGATATGCGCGGTTCGGCCGATGAGCTGATGCGCGGCATGGGTTTGGCGGATATCGAATCGCGCGTGCGCGCCCTTGGCGGCACCGCGGTCTGCGGGCCGTATGAGGACGGCTGGCGTGTGTTCGTATCCGTGCCGAAGAAGCGTTGGACCATGGAATCGAGGGATTGATGAGAATCGCAATCGTGGATGATGATCCGATCGTCTGCCAGTCGTTGGAGACGATTCTGACGGCCACCGGCACGGCCGAGGTGCTATGGATGGCAAATGACGGAGACGCCGCCGTGCGCCGTTATTTCGAGACACCGGCGAGCCGACCGGACGTGCTGCTGATCGATATTCAGATGCCCGGCACCAGCGGTTTGGATGCCGCGCGCGAGGTTCTGGCCACGGACCCGGCCGCGCGCATACTGTTCCTGACCACGTTTGCGGACCAGTCGTATATCGCGCAGGCGATGGGGCTTGGCGCCAAGGGCTATCTCATCAAACAGGATGTGGCGGCGGTCGGGCCTGCGCTGCAGGCGGTGATGGCCGGTCAGGTGGTGCTCGGCGCGGAAGTGCTCGGCAAGCTCACCGAACGGACTCCGAATCCTGCCGATTCCGACGATTCCAGAGATACCGCCGATTCCATCGAGGGCCTGCTTGGCGAGCGCGAACGTGAGATCACCGCGCTGGTCGCCGAGGGCCTCGATAACCGCGACATCGCCGCCAGACTGTTCCTGAGCGAAGGCACGGTCCGCAATCGCATCAGCGCGATACTGGACAAGCTCGGCCTGACCAATCGCACCCAACTCGCCATCCTCTGGCTCAACGCCCATCGGTGAGGGGCCTTTGGTCAAGTAGGTCTCTCCCTCCGTCATCGCTTCGCGATGCCACCTCGAACGCGATTCAGGACAGCTTGCAGCTGACCTCTTATTCGCTCGTTGTCACTCACCCTTGCCTAAAAACACCTCCGGCGTTTTCTTCACGGCTCGGCTCATCAGAGGGAGGTTGTGAAAAACCAACCTCAGCTGTTTTTCATGACGATACTGTCGATGGTGTTGGCCACGCGCTCGCAGTCGTCGGAGCACTGTTCGAGGTGACGGTAGACGTCATGCCAGGCGAACACCTGCAGCGGATCGGTGCAGGTGGTGTGCAGCGTGCGCATCGACTCGATGAACAGGTGGTCGGCGTCCGTTTCGATCGTGTTGATGGCGAACACCAGTTCGCGCAACGTCTTGGAATGCCGGAATCGCGGCAGTTCGTTGACCAGCTCGCAGATGCTTTCCGTGGCGCGCACCACCATATCCGACATCTGGACCGCGTCGTCGCGCATGTCGGTCACGTTGTCGTAGTACATGCGGTTGAGCACGCCTTCGATGCTGTCGGTCACGTCGTCGAGCACGTGGCCGAGCTCGTCGATGTCCTCGCGGTCGAACGGCGTGATGAACGCGGTCACCAGTTCGTCCATCATATCGTGGCGCACCTCGTCCGCCGACTTCTCAATCGCGTGCATGCTGTCCATGCGTTCGCGCAGCTGGTCCGGATTGAAGTCGTGCATGACCTCGGACAGCAGCTTCGCGGCCTGGCATGCGTAGTCCGCGCTGCGGCGGAATCCGTCGAAGTAGAACGTGTCTTTTTGTCTCGCCATGATGGGTGGATTCCTTTCTAGAACACGACCATGAACAGTTTGGCCATTACGAAGCTGATGAGACCGCAACCGGGGAAGGTGAACACCCAGGTGAGCATCATGTCGCGCACCACGCCGAAGTTGATGGCGGAGAGGCGGCGTACCGCGCCCACGCCCATGATGGCGCTGGTCTTGGTGTGCGTTGTGGAGACGGGGATGCCGAGCACGGTCATGACGAGCAGGCACAGCGCACTTGACAGATCGGCCGAGAAGCCTTGGTATTTCTCGAGTTTCACCATGTCCTGGCCCACGGATTTGATGATGCGTTCACCGCCGACGGACGTGCCCACGCCCATGATGGTGCTGCACAGAATCATGAGCCAGACCGGAATCATCACACCGGTCACGCTGGGTTGGCCGTTGCAGAACGCCATGCCGAGGAACAGCACGCCGATGAACTTCTGGCCGTCCTGCGCGCCATGCATGAAGCTCATGGCCGCCGCGCCCACGATCTGCGCGTAGGTGAAGAACCCGTTGGTGCGGCGGCGGTCCATGCCAGCGCAAATCAGGGTCACGGCCTTGCATACCAACCAGCCGACGGCGAAGCCGAACAGGAGGCTTGCGACCAGACCGTAGAGCACCTTGACCCATTCTCCCATGTTGATGCCGCCGATGCCGCCTTGGATGGCGATGGCCGCTCCGGACAGGCCGGCGATCAGGCTGTGGCTTTCGGAGGTGGGTATGCCGAGCAGCGAGGCGCCCACGCTGTATACGACGATGGAGAACAGCGCCGCGCATAGGGCGATGAGCGCCGCGTTCGTGTCGCCGCCGAAATCGACCATGTTGCTGATGGTGGAGGCCACGGAAGCGTTGAGCTGCGTCATGATGAAGACGCCGAGGAAGTTGAAGATGGCCGCCATGATGACGGCGGAGCGTACGCGCATGCATCGCGTGGTCACGCAGGTGGCGATGGCGTTGGGTGCGTCGGTCCAGCCGTTGACGAAGATGACTCCCAGCGTCAGCAACGTTGTGACGGTCAGAGCCGGGTTGGAAAGCACTTGTTGGAGGAAATGCGCCAGTGAGACGTCCAAGGGGAATCAACACCTTCTTCTTCGGGGGCGGAAGCCGTCACACTGATTGTAACGGAAGAATGGCTACGTAGTTCCCATGGCGCGCGGGTTTTATGGTGTTGTTATGCTATTGCGGCCTGTCAGCAGCAACAACTGGTATTGGGGTGGAGACGGTCGTATTCCTCGCGGGCGCGAATGAATTCGACCTCGCTCATCGGTGTTTCGCCGGGATGCTCGGCCGCGAAATGCTCAAGATAATGGTCGTAGCGGGCCTCGCCGCTGATCTCACGCAGATACCAGACGATGCCGTGCCATACGGCAACGAGTTTGCCGAGCATTTTGTCTCCTTTCGCTGATTATTGGCTCCCCTTGAAAAAGGGGAGCCAATGACGCACTACGCTGCAACCTGCCCGTTCCGCACAAGCTCATGCAGCTTGGCGCTGTATTCGCGCTGCACCTTCTTCTCAAGCGCGGTGGCGACCAGGCTGGAGGGCGCGAACCACTGGGATTCCACGAACGGCTCCTCGGACGTCGTTTCGGCACCGTACTTGCCAGCGGCGAACGTGCGCGCCACGACCACGATGCCGACTACCACGAAGACGCCCATCATGACCAGGAAGAACACGGAGAGCACGCCGTCCAGATACGCGTTGGGCAGCGCGGCCTTGGCGTTGGTCAGCGCCTCGCCGGTCAGCTCGCCGGAGTCGATCTGCGCCTGATACTTGGAGGCGGTGGTGAAGTAGCTCAGCGGCCCGAAGATCTTCTGGAAGTCGGCGGTGAAGGTCACGGCGATGTCCCACACGAGCGGTACCACCGGTATCCACAGGTGCTTCCAGTAGCCCATCTTGGCCACACACACGGTGATCAGCACGAAGCAGGCGGCGGCGAGCAGCTGGTTGGAGATGCCGAAGATAGGCACCATCGCGTTGATGCCGCCGTTCGCGTCGGACACGCCCATCCACAGCAGTCCGCCCCACAGCGCGGTGGCGATCAGCGTGGTGATGATGTTGCCGGGCTTCCAGGTCGGGTCGGCGAACTTCTTGAGCTTGCGCACGTTGCCGAGCATTTCGCCGATCTGGTAGCGGGCCACGCGGGTGCCGTTGTCCACGGTGGTCAGGATGAACAGGGCTTCGAACATGATGGCGAAGTGGTACCAGAAGGCCATCGAGTCGTGGCCGCCCAGGTAGGACTTGAGGAAGTTGGCCATGCCCATGGCGAACGTGGTGGCGCCACCGGTGCGGGAGACGATGGAGGTCTCGCCGATGTCGGCGGCGGCCTGCTCAAGCGCCGCGGCGCCTTCGTAGGTCTTGGCCGCGCCGTTCTCGTCCACGGAATCCCAGGTGACCTGCATCTGGTTGCCTTCGATGTCGGAGACCTTCATCGACTCCACGGCCTTGACGGCGGCATCGGCCTGTTCGCCCGGCGTGGAGGTGGCGGAGATGCTCACGCCGGATGCGGCGGTGATCTGTGCGGCGGACATGTTGGTGGAGAAGTACACGCCCTGCGAGATGGTGATCGCGGCGATCAGCGCGATGACGGCGGTGAACGATTCGACGAGCATCGAACCGTAGCCGATCATGCGAATCTGGTTCTCCTTCTCCACGGCCTTCGGGGTCAGGCCGGAGCTCACCGCGCCGTGGAAGCCGGAGAGGGCTCCGCAGGCGATGGTGATGAACAGGAACGGGAAGAGGTTGCCGGAGAAGGTCGGGCCGGTGGAGGTGGAGGCCAGTTCGGTCAGACCCGGCACCTTGACGGACGGGTTGGCGATGATGATGCCGATGACGAGCAGCACGAGCGTGCCGATCTTCATCAGCGTGGACAGGTAGTCGCGCGGGGTGACGAGCAGCCAGTGCGGCAGCGCGGCGGCGGCGAACGAGTAGATCACCAGGGCGATGACGAGCTGCTTGGCGTCCAGTGTGAACACGGCGGCCACGGCCGGGATAGAGGCGATCCATCCGCCGGCGACGATGTCGAGCACGAGCAGCACGAAACCGAGCAGCGTGGTCTCAATGACACGGCCGGGGCGCAGGAAACGCTGGTAGCAGCCCATGATCAGGGCGATCGGGATGGTCATACCGATGGAGAACACGGCCCACGGCGAGGCGGCCATGGCCTTGATGGCCACGAGCGCCAGGAATGCCATGGCGATGGCGGTCATCACCACGAGGAAGATGGATAGGATCATACCGCCGAACTTACCCATTTCATCAGTGGCCATCTGGCCCAGAGAGCGACCGCGGCGCTTGGCGGAGATCCACAGCACCAGCATGTCCTGCACGGCGCCGGCGAAAATCACGCCGAGGATGATCCACAGAGTGGAGGGCAGGTAGCCCATCTGCGCGGCCAGGATCGGGCCGACGAGCGGTCCGGCGCCGGAGATGCCGGCAAAGTGCTGGCCGAAGAGCACGCGGCGGTCGGTGCGTTCGAAGTTCGCGCCGTCATGCACGCGCTCGGCCGGGGTGGCGTTCGCGTCGTCGGTGCGCATGATCTTGATCTGGATGTAATAGGCATAGAAGCGGTAGGCGATGGCGTAGGAGCTCAGCGCCACGACCAGGAACCAGATGGCGGAGATCCGCTCACCGCGCGAGACGGCCAGAATCGCCCATCCGCAGGCACATACGATGGCGATGGCGGCCCACAGCAGGGCCTTCTTCCATGTCCATACCATTTTGGGACGCACGCCTACGGGCAGTCCCTTCGAATTGCGAATCACACGTTCGGCTTCGTCCGGCGTGTAATCGTCCTTGAATTCCAACTTGCCAGGTGCCGGGGCCTGGGCTGCGGCGGTGGTCATAATAACCCTCTGTTCCTCTTCAATAACCTTTGCGGGAAAGGTTCTCTTCATTGCGACCCTTTTGGGGTATCTCTCGTCTGCTTATGGCACTGGTTGGAAGCGTAGCCACGGCATGTAGCGCCTCAGGAAAATGTCCCAATATGTGAGCTTGGCCACATGTTCACGGACTGCGTTTCATGCCGATTACCCGGGATTCGCACCGCGATGTGCGAAAATGGACACGGTATCAATCAGGAGGTGCACAGTGGTTGTAAGCACGGATTCGAGCCGCACAATGCCCGATTGGGTGAAGTACGGGGTGTTCTGGCACGTGTATCCGCTGGGCTTCTGCGGTGCCGATATCAGGCCCGCCGGCCCGCGCCAGTTCCATGGCCGCGGCCTTGACGCGATGATCCCTTGGCTGGAGTACGTGCGCGATCTAGGCGCGTCCGGCCTGCTGCTGGGTCCGGTGTTCGAGTCGGCGACGCATGGATACGACACGCTCGACCATATGCACATCGATGTGCGATTGGGCGGGGATGCCGCGTTCGACCAGCTGATTGCGGCCTGCCGGGACATGGGATTGCAGGTGGTGCTGGATGGCGTGTTCAATCATGTGAGCCGCGATCATCCGGCCGTCCGGGCGGCGCTTGACGAGACCGCCGGACGCTTGAATCCGGCCGACAACCCGTGGCATGGTCTGGTCCGCGCGCATGTCGGTGATAATGGCGAACCCGCTTTGGATGTGTTCGAGGGGCACGGGGATCTGGTGGCGCTGGACCATTCGGCTGACGAGACCGTTGACTATGTGGTCCATGTGATGAGCCATTGGCTGGATCGCGGAGCCGCCGGCTGGCGCCTCGACGCCGCGTATGCCGTGCCGAGCCCGTTCTGGGCGCGCGTGTTGCCGCAAGTCAAAGCCGCACACCCGTATTCGTGGATTTTCGGCGAGGTGATCCATGGCGATTACCCGCGCATCATCGAGGAATCCACGATGGATTCGATCACGCAATACGAGCTATGGAAGTCGATCCAGCATGCGCTGGAGACGGAGAACTTCTTCGAGCTGGATTGGAACTTGAAGCGGCACAACGCGTTCCTGGATTCCTTCGTGCCGCAGACGTTCATCGGCAACCATGACGTGACGCGTATCGCATCGCAGATTGGCCCGGCCAAGGCGGCGTTGGCATTGGCGGTGCTCATGACGGTCGGCGGCGTGCCAAGCATCTATTACGGCGACGAGCAGGGCTATGTGGGCGTCAAGCAGGAGCGTTTCGGCGGCGATGACGACGTACGCCCGAAGTTCCCCGACTCCCCTGCCGAACTGTCCACGCTGGGAGAGCCGACATACCGGCTGCATCAGGCGCTGATCGCGCTGCGCCGTCGCAACCCATGGCTGCTGGATGCGCGTACCGAGGCCGTGAAGCTGGAAAACAAGCACTTCGTCTATCGTTCGACGAGCGCCGACGCCCAGCATTCCCTGACCGTGGACCTCAACATCGAGCAATCCCCCACTTTCACCATCCGCAACGCCGATGGCAGTACAGCGTATCAATGGTGAGCTCCCTCATCAGAGGGAGCTAACTCATTCACCTCTGAATGCCTCGGATCAGCAGGTCGAGCAGGTAACCGTACGACCGGTCGACCCGTTCGCGGCCGCGTGTGCGGGGTTGTGCGGAACGCAGTTCGAATTGGATGAACCCGTGTATGGACACCCAGATGGAGGATGCGATTAGATGGGGGTCATCGCCGCGGAATACAGATGCTGCCTGGCCGTATCGAATGATCTGCGTGATGGCGTCCAGGCAGTGCTGGGCCGAGTCCGACGCCTGCCCCATCCAGACCAGCGCGTAAATGCCGGGGGCGTCCAGCGCGTGTTCACGGTAGATTATGCCCGCCCTGCGCAGGCGTAGCACGGGGTCGGATTCGTCAATGGCGATGAGCTGTTCGCGCAGATCGGTGAAGTATGTGTCGATGAGCGCATCGCACACCGCCTGCTTGCCGCCGATGTGCTGGTAGATGCTGGTGGGCGACACATCGGCCTGTGCGGACAGCGCACGGATGGTCAGACCATCCACACCGTCCCGTTCCACGATCCGCCTTGCCGCGTCAAGGATTCTCCCGTGGATTTCAAGGGTGGGCGTGCGTTTGGATCGGGGCTGCGATTGCGTCATATCCGTTATTCTAGGGTGCGTACAGGCCATTACCGCCGTTTCGGCATGGCCACGATCACAACGACTGCGGCGATAAGTGCAATCGTCATGGCCGCTAGGCAGGCGAACAGGCATCCGCATCGCAAACACCGGCCTATAACACAATCAGGCCCGACGACCATCAAAGGTCGTCGGGCCTGATTCATACGCGCTGTCGGACTAACGGCGTCCAGACTTCATACGGAATGGCGCATTGTGGCGATTCTTCTTGGAATGACGGCGGTTCGGGCCTTCCGTGTTGCCGTATTTGGCGATCATGCGGCGTTCGTGACGCTTGGCACCTTCTGAACGCTCGTCGCGTACGATGCGGTTCTCGTTCTTGCGATGGATGCGCTTGCCGCCTTCGCCCTGACGGGTGTTGCGCATGGACTGTCTGCGGCCGTCATGGGAGCGCTCGTCATAGGAGAAGCCGTAATCCTCGTGGCTGCGTTCATTGCGGCGAGGCTTGCGCGGACGCTCGAAATCGCGGGAATCGGACCGTTCGAAATCACGGCCCGCATTGTGCCTGCGGCTGCCGAAATCATCGTTGCGACCGTATCCGGCCCTGTCGCGCTTATCGAACTTGTCGCCCTTGCCGTACCGATCATTGCGACGGTTCTTGCCGTGCTGGTCGCGGCCATTGTCCTGACGCTCGTCGTACCGGTTCTTGCCGTATCCGTCGCGACGGTCGCCCTTGCGGCGCTCCTCGCGGCGGTCATCGCCATGCTCGAACAGATAGTCGCGGCGCTCGGCCTCGGGGTTGCTCATGCCTGCACGGCGTTCCGCACGGTTGCGGTTCTTCTTCACGGCCTTCTTGCTGGCCTTGTCGCCGTGCTTGCGCTGCGGCTCGCCTTCGGCAACAAACTCGCCGCCTGCGTTCTCGTGCTGGAACTCGGTCTCGGCAACGTTCTGCTCGTCACGGTTGCGATTGCGATTGTGCTTGCGCTTGCCGCCGCGGCCGGACTCGTCGCCCGCCGCGTTCTTGGCGCCCCTGTTCTTGCCCTTGCGCGGGTTGCCCACGGGCTGCGACTTGTCGAGGCTCCAACCATCCACGCGCTCGGCGCGGTCGCCCACAAGCTCAAGCACTTCGGGCGAATCGTGGGTCACTTCGATCATCTTGGTCTTGATGCCGGCCTGGTTCAGCAAGCGGCGCGTCTCGCGGCGCTGCTCGGGCAGCACGAGGGTGACCACGTCGCCCGCCTTGCCGGCGCGGGCGGTACGACCGGAGCGGTGCACAAAGGACTTCGGGTCGGCCGGCGGCTCGACCTGCACCACGAGCTCCACGCCGCCGACGTCTATGCCACGGGCGGCCACGTCGGTGGCCACCATGACACGCACATCGCCGGAATCGAACGCAGCGAGGTTGCGATCGCGCTGGTTCTGGTTCAGGTTGCCGTGCAGCTCGGCGGCCGGAATGCCGTTCTGCGTCAGGTTCTTGGCGAGCTTCTTGGCCTGGAACTTGGTGCGGGTGAACAGGATGCGGCGGCCTTCGCCCGAGGCGAGCATGCGCACGAGTTCGTGCTTGTCGCCGCGCGTGGTTTCGAACACGTGGTGGGTCATCAGGTCGGGTTCGGCGGTGGCCGAATCGACCTCGTGCACCTTGGGATCGTGCAGGAAGGTGTTCACCACTTCATCCACGCCGTGATCGAGCGTGGCGGAGAACAGCATGTGCTGGGCGTCGGGCGAAATCTGCTCAAGCAGTCGCTTGACCGGTGGCAGGAAGCCCATATCGGCCATTTCGTCGGCCTCATCGATGACCACGACTTCGACGGACGAGAGCGTGAGCGCCTGCTGGCGCAGCAGGTCCTCAAGGCGGCCCGGGCAGGCGACCACGATATCGGCGCCGGCCTTCAGATCGCGGATCTGGTGGATGTACTTGACGCCGCCGTACACCGTGGTGGTGTTCATGCCGAACGTGTGGGCCAGCGGCATCAGCACGTCGTTGATCTGGTTCGCGAGCTCGCGGGTGGGGGCCAGCACCAGGCCGCGCGGGTGCGGTAGGAAGTCGTCGGCGCGGCGCTCTTCCAGGCTGGCCTTCTTGCGGCGCTTGATTTCCTTGCGGAACTCCTCCATCGCGATTTCGCCGAACGAATCGTAGGAACCGAGGCGGGTGACCAGCGGAATGGAGAATGCGAGGGTTTTGCCGGAGCCGGTGCGACCTCGGCCGAGAATGTCGCGGCCGGCCAGTGAATCGGGCAGGGTGTCGGCCTGAATGGGGAATGCGGTCTTCTTGTCATCTGCCGCAAGCACGCGCACCAGCGGTCCGGGTACGCCAAGTTCGCCAAAGGTAAGGGGGCGGGATTCCGCGCTGTCGTTCATCTGGAAATCAGCGGAATCGTCACGATCATCGAAATTATTACGGGGCACAGTGGCCTTTCATGTCAAAGGTTACGCAAATTACGCAAGCTTTCCGAGCTTAGCGTAAGCCCCCTACTTTGCTTGGTGCTCGCCACACTGTCATCCCACTCTTTACTTATGACCCCATGGGGCGGTAACTCGCCCATGGGGCGGCAACTTGCCCATGGGGCGGTTTGAAGAAATTGTGAAACCGCAGAATAAAGCCATTTTCACCTACCGCCCCATGAGGGTTTTACCACCCCATGGGATATTTGCCGCCCCATGGGTTTTACCACCACGTAAGGCGAGCACCGCTCCATGGAACACGCAAATGGCCCCCACCCGTGAAGGTAGGGGCCATTGTGCAAAAGGGCTGAGCCAAGATACAGCCCAGCAGCCCTAAAACACACTACAAAATATCCGGATCGTCTTTGGCAATAGTGCCGGTTGCCTTGCCAATGGCCTTCAGGCCGTGGTAGGCCACAAGAATCACGATCGTGCCAATGGCAATGCCGTTGAAGGAAATGCCACCAACAGTGAACGCGAATTGGCCGATGGCAATGATCATGGTGATGGCTGCCACCATGATATTCAGCGGCTTGTCGAAGTTGACCTTGTTCTCCACCCAGATGCGGATACCGATCATGCCGATCATGCCATACAGCAGCGTGGTCACGCCACCGAGCACGCCGGCGGGGATCGTGTTGATCACGGCACCGAACTTCGGGCACAGGCTCAGGATCAGGGCAAAGGCGGCGGCGCACCAGTAGGCGGCGGTGGAGTACACCTTGGTGGCGGCCATCACACCGATGTTCTCGCCGTAGGTGGTGGTGCCGGAGCCGCCGCCGAAGCCGGCGAGCGTGGTGCCCAGGCCGTCGGCCATGAGGGCGGTGCCGATCTGATTGTCGTAGTCGCGGCCGGTCATTTGGGCCACGGACTTGACATGGCCAACGTTCTCAGCCACAAGCACAAGCACAACAGGGATGAACATGGGAAGGATGGAGAAATCGGCCTGCGGCAGGTGGAACTTCGGGAAGCCGATCCATGCGGCGTCGCCGATGGCGGAGAAGTCGACCTGACCACGGATGCAGGCATATACATAGCCGATGATCACGCCGACCAAAATATTGAGGCGACCCAGCAAGCCCTTGAACAGCACAGCCACGAGCAGCACGGCCAACAGGGTAACCAGTGCGGTGTCGGGCGCGGCTTGGAAGTTGGTCCACACGGAAGGTGCCAGATTGAAGCCGATGATGGCCACGATCGCGCCGTTGACCACGGGCGGCATGATGATGTCGATCCATTTGGAGCCGGCGTAATGCACGAGCACGCCAACCAGGGCCAGCAGAATACCGGTGACCATGATGCCGAAGCTGGCGACCGCAATGCCCTTGTTGGCGGTGGTGACCGCGGTGATCGGTGCAATGAAGCCGAAGGACGAGCCCAAATAGCTCGGCAGCACGTTCCTGTTGATCAGCAGAAACAGTGCGGTGGACATAGCCGTGAAGAACAGGGTGGTGGACGGGTCGAAGCCCGTCAGAATCGGCACCAGGAAGGTGGCACCGAACATGGCGATGACGTGCTGTGCGCCGATACCGGCGGTGCGCACCCAAGTCAGACGTTCATCGGGCTCGACTACCTCGCCGGGCGCCAGCGTCTTGCCGTCGCCATGCAATTGCCATTGGAAGATATTGGACATTACTACTCTCCTCGCTCTCGCTTGGGGCACGGCATTCACAACCAGCCGCACCACGCACCATTCTAGCTCACGAAGATTTTGTGAAGTCTCTCTTCCGGGAAAGGCTATTTGCCGTAATACTCCAGCAGGTGTGGATCGACGGCCTGCACCACATCCACCAAATCGCCATTGGAGAGATACGGGCGCTTGAATTCGCGCCACGGCTCCACCTTGACCTCCCAGCGGCCGGTCGTCTCGTCGAGCACGGGCCGGGCGGTCTGCTCCCAGCGCACACGCTTGGAGGTGCGGCCGGTTTCCGGGTCGCGGCGTGTATAGTGCAGGCAGGTGCAGTTGGTGATCTTCCAGTCGTCCGAGTCGGCGCGATGCAGGAATTCCTCGTCGGCCAGATCCTCGATGGTGAGCATCAGGGCGAGCATGAAGTCGCCGTGGGTGACCATGACCACGGATTCCGAATCGGATTTGCGGCTCAGCGAGGTCAGGATGTTGTGCACACGGTCCTCGGCCACATCGGCAATCGACTCGCCTGCCGGCGGACGCCAGTACAGCGGATCGGTGTTCTTGAAGTTCCAGTTGCGCGCGTAGTTGTTTTTGAATTCGTCCTTGGTGATGGTGTTGATCTCACCCCAAGAACGTTCACGCAGCACACGGTTCTCCTCCCATTTGGCCTTGGGCAGGGCCATGGTGGCTGCGGTTTCGCGGGTGCGCACGTATGGCGAGACCATGTAGCGGTCGAACAGCTGCTGCTGGCTGACCAGCCAACGACCGATGCAGTCGGCCTGCTTGCGTCCGGTGGCGGTGAGTCTCCAGGAGCGGTCGGGTACGGTGACGTTGTCCTGCGTATACAGGGAGTTGTCGCCCTGTTCGCCCGCCTGGACGATGACGTTCGCTTCGGATTCGCCATGCCGGATTACGTATAGATCGAGCGGCATGCTCATATATGTTCCCCTTTCGTTATTGGTTACGTTGTGTTGTTTTCTGCTGTTTCCTACTTGACCCGCGTTATGGTGTCCCCCTTGACCATGAACGCATGCCGGGCCATGTCGATCATCGGCTGGTCGAACTTCGAGTCGGTGTAGAACTCGTCGACGACGGCGTCCGGACCGTACAGCTCGCGGAACCTCCTGGCCTTGTTGGTGTTGAAGTTGAGGTACGTGACCCTCATCGTCTCCACATCCACCTCGCTGGCCACGAGATTCCTCACGCCGAGTCTGCGGCAGGCCTCCCCCACCGTCAGATCGAAGGATGCGGTGAGGATCACATCGTCCGACTCAGGCTGGTACCAAGGCTTGATACGTGCGTAATATCGGTCCCAGAAATCGTCCACGAGCTGTTCGACGCTCGCCACCCGTTTGGATCGGCTCAGTTCCGTGAGATAGCCTTCGGTCATCTTGCCCACGCCGTATTCCATCTGTTCAAGCGTGGCCCGGCCAAGCTTGTATTTGACCGCGTACCGCAGCACGGGGGCGATATAGCGGAACACTTTCGGGTCGTGGCGGGCGGAATACAGGTACAAGTCGAACAGGCTTTCGCCATCATAGATGGTTCCGTCGAAATCGAATACGCGCATACCTTCTGCTTCTACTCTGTTATTCCTTGTCTAAGGCTAATCTCGGTAAGCCGGCGAAAGCGCAAATACGCAGTGAATTTCACATGAACACTGTTTTTTGGATTGATTTCGGTACAGGTAACGTACACTGGTGACAGCGTGGAAGGAGGTGCGTAATGGCGACGTCTGAAATCGAACAATGGTGGATTGATAAGTTTCAGGAGAACCTGGGTCCGATTCGCAAGGTAGCCGGATGGACGACTCAGCAACTGGCCGACGAGCTGGGAGTCGCGCGACAGACGGTGTCTAACTTGGAGACCGGCAAAAGCCCGATGACCAAACTGCAGTATCTCGCTTTACGTACGGTGTTCAGCGCCGAGATCGCACGTCGTGAAGACCGCGATCTGGCACGCATCATCAAGACTTTGGTCGACGATCCCATTGAGCAACGCATTCGCGAACGGCGCGCCCAAGAGCAAGACGGCGAGGCCGTTGCCGACAATGCCCCAGTCAATACAGGCTGTGGCAACGCTGCCGACAACGCCGCCACCGAGAAACGCAAGCCCAGTGCCGCCACATTGAAGGCTTCAAAGACTGCCGCAACGGGCAAGCCCACGCTCAGCACGGCGATGCAGGCTCTCGCCGTCATCACCGGCGCATTGGCCAGTGGAACCGCCGCCGGCATCATCACCTACTTGATGTTCCCGGACGGCGGCCCGAACAAGCGCTGAGTCGCCGAAATATCGAAACGGATTGAACAACCCAGTTCGAAGCCCTGAGCACCATTTTGTCCGTGTCGCACCAGCGTTTCCCTCATTATCAGCTGTTTCGAGTTGCATGAATGCGCCGTTTATAGGCCGAGAATTTCGTGCTTTTTTGCATCAAATTCTTCTTGGGAGAGAATGCCGATATCAACCAATTCCTTCAATTTCTTCATCGCCTCGACTTGTTCTTCCACAGACATGGATGCCGTGTGAGAGGCGGGAGCAGCGGCTTCCGGTGCCGGCGCAGGTGCCGGCGCTTGAACCGGGGCGGCAGTCATAGGATTGATGGCTTGCGCCATATTCATACCAAGCAACATGCCGCCATCGCCAAAGCCGTTGTCTTGAATACCTTGCGCAATGCGCTGCTGGGCAGCCATATTGCCAGCTTGTTGGGAAACGCCCTCGTATGCGGCAACATTCATCTTATTCGAGGCGAACTGCTGCACGAGCTGACGTGATTGCTCGGTGAACTCGATGCTTTCGATGCCCACGCTGGACACTTCAAAGCCAAAACGATCATTCCATGTACCGGCATTGGCTCGATCGCCACGCACGCATGCTGCGATGTCATTCGCCTTGCCGGGCAATTGCGAAATACGATATTCATTGGACAACGAATTGATGGCCACAATAAACGACTGTACGAATTCGGACAGAATCTGCCTACGTGGCCCTTCATCATCGAATGAATACGACACGGTAGTGGCAGGCACAAAGTTACGAACGAATCGAACTGGATCAGTGACCTTTAGCGACATGGATCCGCGTGCGCGAATTTCCAAATCGACGCCATAGAACCGGTCGTTATACACCAGCGGCGCAGAAGTGCCGAATTTGATGCCACGAATCTCACGCAGGTTGACGAAGGCCACATATTTGGTGCGGCCAGGCTGACCTCCGAAGGTGAATCGATCGGCGACCTGGTTGAAGAACGATCCGATGCCGTCTCCGGCGAGCACGCTCTGTTCCCCGTTGCGATATTCATAACCGCCCGACTCGGTGATGACGTTTTCGATACCTGTTTCAGAGAAAATGAACGCCGCAGTATTCTCTGGCACATAGATACGCGAACCATTGGTGATTATTCCCTCGGAACCGTATTCATTCGAACCGCGATCGTTGTTGCTTCCGCGGGGAATGCCCGGCACAACGACGGTGTGTTCCGTGAACGGACCAGCGGTGATGATATCACGCCACAGGTCCGCGAATGTACCGCCGAGCGCGCCGGCGAACGCCTTAATAACTGCCATCTGTTTTCCTCGATATCTCAATGCACATGGCCGATCTTGCGACTATGCAATCGCAAGACCGGCCGTTATGCTGGCATGTTGGCTATAGCTGCGTTTCGCGATCGCAGTATTCGCATCGAACGACTTCTTTGCGATGACCGGAAAGCGGAGCGCCACAACCTTCACAATTCACCGAAACCACGGGTTCGGTAATCCCAAGCCCACTACGGAATGCGCCAAAAGTGTCCTTCAGCGCCCCGGCCAGAGCCTCCGTTCCGGGGATGGCCTTGTTGAAGGCCGGCTCATCCATTGGCGTATACTGTCTGCCGCGTATACCCATATACCGTCATCGTTCCTTTCTTGGAAAACCGTTACCTCGATACGCCAGTCTGATCACTGGCCCACCGATGCGAGCTTCTGCGCGCATCGAGTCATGACCTCGGTGTAGTAGGCCGAATCCTCACTGCTGAGGGAGTTTTCGTCAATGGCGTCTACCTTCTGGGAGAACTCAGAGTAACGCTTCATCATGCTGGCATAGTCGGTAGCCATGCTGACCACGTTGTCGGATTTCTGATATTTGTTCATGAAGGCAACATACTCATCGATAAAGGCCTCGTAGCTGTCCATCGTGGACTTGAAGTCAGCACTGTCATTGGTGTTCTGCTGCGCCTTCTGATCCGAAGACTGGTCGCTCTGCTTGTTGGCATCGCTGGAATCAGTGCCCGTATCAGTGCTCTTATCATCCTGCTTCGCGGCGTCGCCGTCCGTAGACGTATCTTCCTTCTTTTCCGGAACCTGGATAGTGATGGACATGATGGTCTCGTCGTCAGTGTCACGAGAAACGCTCACACTGTATCCATCGGCGTTCTTGGCATTGAAGATGTCAGCGGACTTGCTATAGTCCACGGTGAAACCGTTGTCTTGCACGGACTTGACGTAGTCGGCATACTGCTTGGCGTCGGTATCGCACACCTCGATGGAGAAGTAGTCCGAAGACTCGCTTTTAATTTCACCCTTTGTGGATTTCGGCTGCGGCAGCAGCGCCGCGATATCCGACTCCGGCCATGAATATGCTTCGCACTTGGTGGCGAGCGATGCTTCCAATTCCGCCCGATCAGCCTTGGCCTTCGCATCGTCACGAATTACGAACACGCCACCGATTACCAGACCCACAACGGTGATACCGACTGCCACCCAGGCCAGCACTCGGCCTTGCACCTTGCCACTCGGGCGGGTCACGTATACGGCGAAGCCTGAGAGCAGTGCCGGAATCACCGTGGCGAACAGCAGTCCGCCCCAGGATCGGCCAGAAACATCCACAAATTGGGCGAGTACGAACAACACTCCCCAAATAATGGCGAACACAGCCAGCTTGGAAGTCTTCTTCACCCCTTGTGCATTCGGAGCAAGCACGGCAGGCGCAGCGGCACCAGCAAAACCAGTGGCAGCACCGGCACCATGTGTGGCGGGTGCAGGAGCCACACCAATACGCTTGTCCAGAGCGGCGAGGAACTCATCAACGCGCTTGGCGCTTTCGTTTCCAGTCGCCTCCAGACGAATGGCGGCCCCTGCCGCACCCTGCGGGACTACGGTTAGCGTGCAGTTCACCCCATCATAGGAGTGGAAGGAAAACGCTCCGGTCTGGGTGTTTTCGTTATCCAAGGTAAACGTGGCGCCAGTAGTCAGCTGGTCGTGAATAACTTGGAACAGCTGTTGCGGACTGACCGCATATACACGATCAAATGGCGCGCCGGCGGGCCGCTGCGATGCCGTAGCCGGAGCCATCGGAGTGGTGGTAGCACCATCAGACGCTACGTTCGGTTGGCCAGCCGGTACAGTATTCGGCACGGTAGGCGCATTCGCGCGATCTTCCGGTGCGTCATTCGTGCCTTCGGACGGTGGAACCGGCTGAGGTTGTTGATCAAATGGCGTTGTCATGATGCCCTTCTTTCCTTAAGCAGCAGCATTACCAGCACAGAAGAGGCAAGCCCGGCAACCGTTACGGTCAATCCGACTGCCATGGCAAGCCGGTATCGTTCGCTCATCATTGCGTCCCTTCTTATTGCTCGCTTTGCTCTGCGATACATCGAAACCAGTGTATGGCGTTGTTATTATGTACGCAAATTAGCATTTTGTATTCATGTTAGCTTTATTGTCGATGCTTGATACCGCGCATGAACATCCTTTCCGCCACCGCACCTACACGGATGGCATCGACCATTGTCGGCGACACGCGCGGGCCATACATCAGCTGACAACTGAATTTTTCGGCGTGTTTCCGAAAAGTCGGCGTCCTGTACGCTGGGAATCGAGCAACCGCGTACGATGGCGCAGCACAGCACCCGCAACACAGCGACAAGGAGCATAGGCAATGGCAGACATCCCCGAAGAACATTTGACCGAGGAACTGCTGGATCGGCTGCTCGCCAGCGCCAGCATTGAGCAGTATCTCGATGAGGGACTTGTCAGCGCACGCACGCTGACCGACTATCTGTTCGACCGTATGGAAGCCCATGGCCTGAAACGAGCCGACGTGGTGCGGGCATCCGGCCTCAACGCCACAGTGGTTTATGACATTTTCTCCGGCAAAAGCCGCCCCGGCCGAGATCACGCCATCATGCTGGCTTTTGGTCTCAAGTGCACATTACGTGAAACCCAACGGCTACTTCGTCTTGCAGGCGTTTCCGAACTGTGGTGCAAACAGCGACGCGACGCGATTATCATCTGGTGTATACGCAATGGATTCGACCGCATTGCCACGGACGACGAGTTGTATCGTATGGGAGAGGCGACGTTGCTGCCGGCCGATTGACGACATTCGGCCCAACAACACTCACCAGTGAGACGCAAGTAAGAGGGCATCAAGGAGAGACATGGACGATAAGCAGGCGATGCATGCGATGAGCATCGACGATGCGTACCATGTTGAGCGCACGCTTGCTCGCGGACCTTCCGGCGTCACCGAACTGGTGAGCATTGACGGCAACGGCCCGTTCGTACGCAAGAAGATTCCCTCTCCCCTAGCGCAACGCAATGTGTGGGCGGCGCTCAGCGCCTGCCAGAGTAATCGTCTGCCGCGTGTGGAAGCGACGTACGAGCTGCCCGACCGGTTCGTCATCGTCTACGATTACGTGCCGGGCAGCACGCTTGCGCAAATTGCGGAGGAAAACGGGCGGCTTGCACCGAATGTGGCCGTGCAGCTTATCGACCAAATTTGCGAAGCCGTGCAGGAGCTTCACCAGCACGGCGTTATCCACCGCGACATCACGCCGGCCAACGTCATCGTGGCCCAGGATGGCGCGCATCTCATCGATTTCGGCATCGCGCGCATCCGGTCAGAGGCAAGCAACCGTTCACGGGATACCACGGCGCTTGGCACCTACGGATTCGCCTCGCCTGAGCAATATGGCTTTGCCAAAACCGACGCGCGTTCCGACGTATTCTCGCTGGGCCGGCTACTCGGATTCATGCTGACCGGCGTATATCCCGATGCCAGCGACTACGAGCAGCGACTTGCCGATGATGCCGCAGTACCGGCTCGACTACGCGCCGTCATCGGCTATGCGTGCGCATTCGAGCCCAGCAAACGGCCACAGAGCGTCCAAGAGTTTCGCCAGGCGCTGTTCTCCCAGTCCAATCCGCCCATACCGAACGCATCATCGGCAAATCCGCCATCAACGAGAACAACGAACGGCAGCGCGTCGGCGTCTCGACTATTCCGGCGTCTGCACTTGAGCAAACGCGCCATCGTGCTGTGGTCCATTGCCGGAGCGGCACTGATAATCGCCGCCATTGCGGGAGGCATTGTGTTGGCAGGCCAACTTGGCATTATCGGGTCGGCAACATCACCCGATTCCTCGACACAATCCAGCAGCCAATCAACCGATAAGGCCGATGGCGGGCACTCCTCGAACGGGTCAGGAACCGACAATGCCAATGGCACGGGCGGAGTAGTCGGCACTGACGGCGCTGATGGAGACAATCAAGACACCGTCACCGACAATCCTCTGAAAATAGTGGAATCCGGCTGGTCGGCGGACCAGCAAGGGTATGTCCACTACGCTTTCGCCCTGCGCAACACCAGTAAGACCCAGCAGGTGCAGTATCCGCAGATTACCATTACGGGGCGGGCCAAAGACGGTTCCATCGTGTTCTCGCAGACGCAAGCACTGAATATGGCATTCCCGAATCAGACTGTATATGACGCCGGCCAAGCGGGCGAGGGCACGGCCCCGGCCACCGTAGATTTCGTTGTGCTTAGCCCTGATACGTACAACGTCACCGAGGCTCAAGGAACCGCTACCTTCCCCATCAGCGGAACATCCAAAATAGACAACAGGGACGGCGGCACGACGTTCAATGGCGAGGTCCGCGCCGTGGCAGATGGATTCAAGCCATCTGATGGACAGCAAATCAAGATTTCCCTAGTACTGCGTAACGCACAGAACGCAATCATCTATGGAGATATCGCATTCGTGGATTGGCCGGGCAATGGCCGATCCACGCCATTCTCGATTACCGTCTACGATCTGCCGAAGTATGTGTCTTACGATCTGTATGCGCAAATCTGGTAGTTGACTTTACGTCTGGCAGGTGGCCGTCAGGTGCCTGTCAGGCCGCTGTTCGCGTCACCTGCGCACTGACGTTACGGCGCGCCTGGCCGAACAGATAGATGCCGATGGGCAGGGTCAGAACACCGCCGATGATGAACACCAGCGAAATCGGGATCACGTCGGCCAGTGGCGCGAAGATCAACATGCCGAGCGGCATTCCGAGCGTGCTCAGGGTGGTGTCAAGGCCGAATACACGGCCCACCATCTTCTCATCGGCCTCGGTCTGGATGATGGTGCGCATCGGGCCCATGCAGATGGCCGAAGCCAAACCG